>LNAP01000742.1_pt1 | contig 35913 bp, 36 predicted proteins | sample 602601 | NCBI WGS metagenome assembly LNAP01 (sample SAMN02440304, study PRJNA202911) | soil metagenome | biome: Subtropical and temperate rainforests or woodlands; isolation source: soil samples (1 kg each in a 20% v/v slurry with milli Q water) were... ... | reverse complement strand
CGCCGAGCATCCTCACTCAGCTCAGCAGCCCAAACCGCTGGAATTCTAAGGATAGGTCATGATCGGTAATTGGAACTATGGAACAGGCCGCCGCAAAACATCGGTAGCTCGCGTGTTCTTGAAGAAAGGATCGGGCAAGATCGTTGTTAACGGCAAGCCCGTTGACGAGTACTTCGCTCGCGAAACCGGACGCATGATTGTTCGTCAGCCTCTGACGCTTACGAGCCATCTCGAGTCTTTTGATTTTCACGTGAACGTTCACGGCGGCGGCGAAAGCGGCCAGGCCGGTGCGGTGCGCCACGGTATCACCCGCGCCCTCATCGACTACGACGCAGCGCTCAAGCCCACGCTTAAACAAGCTGGCTTTGTTACTCGCGATGCCCGTGAAGTCGAACGTAAGAAAGTCGGTTTCCACAAAGCACGTCGTCGCAAACAGTTCAGCAAGCGTTAATTGTTGCTGTCCGGCAAGGCTTTCGAGCCTTGTGCGACAAAAAAGCCCTGGCCTTGCGCCGGGGCTTTTTGCTTTGGCGGGCCGAAGGCGGGCGTGGGCAATGCCTTTTACGGCACGCTAGGCCGGTCTCGTGCCCCTTGGAATTTAAAGTGGAACAAGTTTGTCCGGCCCAGCGTACGCGACGGCGCGTGTTGTTGCATAATCATATCTTGACGATTATTTTTTTTGGACGATATTATGACTTCGGCAGTGAGTACCCGGATCAAAGTGGGCATTGTTGGCGGTACAGGCTATACCGGCGTTGAGTTGTTGCGTTTGCTGGCCCAGCACCCCAACGTTGAGCTTACGGCTATTACGTCGCGTAAAGAAGACGGCATGCCGGTGGCCGAGATGTTTCCCAATTTGCGCGGGCGGGTCGATTTACGCTTCCAAACGCCCGACAAGGCGCCGCTCAACGAGTGCGATGTGGTCTTTTTCGCCACTCCTCACGGCGTGGCCATGAGCCAGGCTGAAGAACTGCTGGGTCATGGGGTGCGCATTATCGACCTGGCGGCCGACTTTCGTCTGCAAGATACGGAAATCTTCGAGCGCTGGTACAAAATACCGCATGCCTGCCCCGATGTGCTGGCCGAGTCGGTATACGGCCTCGTCGAAGTCAATCGCTCCAAAATTGCCAAGGCCCAGGTCATCGGCAATCCCGGGTGCTATCCCACCACGGTCATTTTAGGTTTGGCGCCGTTGATTCAGGGCGGGCTTCAGCTGATCGATACCCGTCATATTATTGCCGATTGCAAATCCGGAACGTCGGGGGCGGGGCGCAAGGCTGAAGTGGGCACCTTGTATTCCGAGGCGGGCGACAACTTCAAGGCTTACGGGGTTGCCGGTCACCGGCACCACCCTGAAATATCCGAGCAGCTCGACAAGCTGGCGGGCGGCCCTGTAGGCCTGGTGTTTGTGCCGCACCTGGTGCCCATGATCCGCGGCATGTTCTCGACCTTGTATGCGCGTATTTTGCCTGAAGCGCTCGATACCGATTTCCAGGCCTTGTTCGAACGGCATTATGCCAACGAGGCCTTCGTGGACGTCATGCCGGCGGGCAGCCTGCCTGAAACCCGTTCGGTCCGCGCCTCGAATCACTTGCGTATTGCGGTGCACCGGCCCGATAACGGCGATCAGTTGGTGGTGCTGGTGGTTCAAGACAACCTGGTCAAAGGCGCATCGGGCCAGGCTGTGCAAAACATGAATTTAATGTTCGGCCTGGACGAGGCGGCCGGTCTGGGGCATATTGCCGTCTTGCCGTAACGCATGTTCGTGCACTCAAGAAGGAACTCATTGGGGGTATTCGAGTCTGTTAAGCATGAGTAGAAAAAAAAGCCCCCGGGCCAAAGCGTCAGTTTCACCGCCGGCCGTAGCGCCTGGCCAGCCTGCATCAACGCAGCTGGCCAGTCCCTCGCCGGCACGAAGCTCATGGCTATGGCTGAAGGTGTTTTTCGCTGTGCTGATCGGGTTGGCCATAGGGTATGCCGGGGCCCGCTTCGTATTCAAAGATCAGGCCATGAGGCAGTATGAGCAGCTTAAAACCGAATTTGATGTTACCTTGAGTCAAAATCAATATGATCTGGGCGAGGCGCGATCTCAATTGGATTTCGTGCGCGGCCAGTTGGCTGTCGAGGAAAGCACGCGCCGCACGCTGGAGGCCACGTTGCAGTCGACGCAAAGCGAGTTGGGCCGCGCGCGCGATCAGATCGCATTTTTTGAGCAGTTGCTGCCGCCGGGGCCGAAGGGGTCTATTAGCGTTCGGGCTCTGGATATCGAGCAAATCGGCCCCACCTTGCGCTATCGGGTGTTGTTGATGCGCAATGCGCCGGGAGGCGAAACGTTTAATGGCCTTATGCAATTTGTGGCTAATGGCGTGCAGCAGGGTAAACCGGTTAAAATACCTTTGGAGCCCCCTCAGGCTGTCGTCAAAGAAGCAACTGATACCGGGGCCTTGGCGGAAGCCAACGAACTGGCGTTAAGTTTTGACGAGTTTCAGCGCCTTGGCGGTATGTTAAGCCTGCCCGACGGATTTGTTCCTAAAACCGTCACTCTGAATATCTTGGAAGGTAAAGCAATCCGGGTATCGCGCACCGTCAATTTAACGCCCATCGAGCCTGCCGAGTAACAGCGGGTTTTGCGTTACCGCTAATAATTTTTTATTGTGCAGCCTGCCGGCTGTTCTGGAGTACCAAATGAATAAACTGACCGAATCCGTCGATTTGCAAGCCCCTCCGCCTCCATTGGTTTTTACCGATGCGGCCGCCGCCAAGGTTAAAGACCTGATGGCCGAAGAGGGCAATCCCGATCTGAAGTTGCGCGTGTTCGTGCAAGGTGGGGGCTGTTCCGGGTTCCAGTATGGCTTCACCTTCGACGAAACCGTTAACGACGACGACACCTCCATCGACAAAGAAGGCGTTCAGTTGCTTGTCGACCCGATGAGTTTTCAATATTTGTTCGGCGCTGAAATCGACTACAAAGACGATCTTGAAGGGGCGCAGTTCGTTATCCGCAACCCTAACGCCACCTCCACCTGCGGTTGCGGCTCGTCGTTCACTGCCTAGGTTCTATACGGACAGGTGGCCGGTTGCGTGGGCGCCTGTCCGGTTTTAACTTGGGTATTTGCACCCAAGCACGCGCGCGGCGCTTGCGCCTGTCACGGCCGGCAAACCGGCAGGGTGCCGGTTGACATGCGCCCAGGCCAGCCATGCAAAGGCCAGCGCCTCAACCAGTTGAACCTCCACATTCAGTTTTGACGTCGGCATAACCGGACGCTGAAGATAGTGCTCCAGATCGCGCATGAGCGCCGTATTCAATGCGCCGCCGCCGCAAACCAGTACGTCGCGTGTTTCCGGCGCCTGGGTATGGATGGCGTCTGCAACCGTACGTGCCGTCAGGCTTTGCAGGGTCGCCTGCACATCGTTGTCAGGCAGTTTTTGGTCTGCAAAAGGCAGTAGCCGTTGTTGCAGCCATGCCCAGTTAAACAGGTCGCGTCCCGTCGATTTGGGTGGCGGCAATGCAAACCAAGGCTCATCGGCAATCAGTGCTGCCAATAATTGCGGATGGGGTGTGCCGCTGGCGGCCCAGCGCCCATCCTCGTCGTAGGCCTGACCGGTCTTCTGTTGGCACCACAGGTCCAGCAATACATTGGCGGGGCCGGTGTCGAAACCGCGTACTTCTTTAGCCGGATTCAATAAGGTGACATTGGCGATGCCGCCCAGGTTAAGGACGGTGCGCGGGTGGGCGCAACGAAAGATGCTCTGATGGAAAGCCGGGACCAGGGGGGCGCCCTGTCCGCCCGCGGCAATGTCGCGGGAACGAAAGTCGGCGATGACATCAATTTGCGACAGTTCGGCCAGCAAAGCCGGCGCATTGATCTGAATGGTGTAGCCTGCCGCGGGATCGTGCCTGACAGTTTGGCCGTGTGCGCCAATGGCGACGATGTCGGAAGGTTGGAGCTGTGCCTGTTCGAGCAGATCTTGAACTGCCTGGGCATAGAGCCGGGCCAGGGCGTTGCCGGCCAGCGCGGCACGGCGCAATTCGTCGGGCCCCGCAATGTTGAGGGCCAGGAATTCACGCCGCAATGCCTCGGGCATGGGCAGGGAGGCCTGTGCCCGGATCTGGGGTCGGGATAAGTCGGTTAAATCGGCCAGCACCGCATCTACGCCATCGGTGCTGGTGCCGGACATCAAGCCTATATACAAAGATTCCGGCATTATCAACGGCTGGCTAGCTGGACATCCTGGTCTTGAAGCTGAGCCAGCCATTGGATTTGCTGCTGATAACCGGCCATGGCGCGGTCGAATTCTTTCCGGTCGGCGCCTTCAAGCTTGCGGGCCACCGGCAGGTCGACGGACAGCGGGTCAACCGGTTTGTTGGCGACGCGAAACTCGTAATGCAAATGCGGGCCGGTTGCCCAGCCGGTGGAGCCCACGTAGCCGATGAGTTGTCCTTGCTCGACCCGGTCTCCTTTTTTCAGTCCTTTGGCAAACTTGTTCTGGTGCGCATACAGCGTCGTGTATTGACCGTGATGTTTGAGGACGATGACGTTGCCATAGCCGTTTTGGCGGCCGATGAAGTCGACGGTGCCGTCGGCGGTAGCATGGATGGGCGTATTGGTTTGCGCGGCATAGTCCACGCCTTTGTGCCCTCGCCAGCCCCCATGAACCGGATGCTTGCGCATGCCGAAGGTTGAGCTGATGCGCGAAAACTTCAGGGAGGTGCGTAGAAAAGCGCCTTTCAGGCTGCGGCCGTCGAAATCGTAGTAGCTGCCCGAGGCTTGTTTGGGCGCAAACCAGACGGCTTCATAAGCTTTGTCTTTGTTGTTGAACTCCAGGGCCAGAACCCGGCCGGAGCCGATTTCCTTGCCATTGTAGGAGTGTGTTTCGTACACAATGCGGAAGCGGTCGCCCTGGCGCAGATCGCGCAGGAAGTCGATTTTGCTGCTTAAAATGTCGGCCATCTGGATGGTGATGGCGTCTGGAATGCCCGCCGCGTCGGTGGCGCCAAAAAGTGAGCTGCTGATCTCGCCCTCGGCCATGCGGATTTGCATGTCGGCCGCCTGCGCGTGTTCGGTAGCGGTGTAACCGCCGTCTTGGTCCGGGCGCACTTCCAGCCATTTCGAGACGAACTGGCCTTTTTCAGACGTGCCGGGCGTATGGTTATACCGCAACCATTGCAGCTCGCCTTCGCTGTTGACCGCTGCCTGAATGGTGCGGCCAGGATAAAGCTTGTAGATGGAGCGCGCTTCTTCGTTGTGAACCAGGAAGGTTTGCAGTTCAGGCGCTTGCACATTCAGCCGTTGGAGCAGGGCGGCGAGCGTGTCGCCGCGTCGGATCTGGGTTTCGCTGACAAAGGGTGACGAGAAACTGGATAACGGCTCGGGAAGCGGCGTGGGCAAGCTGATGGTTTGGCGCGCCTGGTACGCCATGGGTGCTTCGGTCTCGAGGTTGGGGCGCACTACGGCTAGCGCGGCGGCCGTGGCAAACAGACCAAGGGCCATAAATACCAGGCCGTTTCGAATGTAATGGTAGGGGCGGTGAGACGGAAGCTGTGTGCCTGACGCCGAGGGAGTGTTGGGAGTCCCTTTGTTGAGCATAAAACGAGAGCCTGGTAATTTGTATTTCGTTAAGTAAGCTTGACCAGAAAGCAAACACTTAAGGGCCATGGGGTGCCGAGGCTGATTCAACCTCGATTCGTGCACTCTGATAATATTGTGTTGCGCAAACGGCTGCATGAAGCCGTCACGCGATGCGCCAGGAAGCGCGCAAAACGTGCGGATACGGCATTAGGTCGCTATCCTAGCGCATTTTGTCGCTTTTTTCGAGCTTTTTTACGTTTTAATTCCCCTTTTTAACGGTTTTTATATGTCGCCCACCGAATTTCCCATTACGCCAGAAGTTGAGTCCGATTTACGTGTCGTTAAGCGAGGATGCGATGAATTGCTGGTTGAAGCGGAGTTCGTCAAAAAGTTGGCGCGCAGTCGTGCGACCGGTCAGCCGTTAAGGGTCAAGCTGGGGCTCGATCCCACCGCTCCCGATATTCATCTGGGGCATACCGTGGTGCTCAATAAAATGCGCCAGTTGCAAGACCTGGGCCACAGCGTCATTTTTTTGATCGGCGACTTTACCTCGATGATCGGCGATCCGAGCGGGCGCAATGCGACTCGTCCGCCCTTGACCGCCGAGCAAATCCAGGAAAACGCCAAGACCTATTACGCCCAGGCCAGCCTGGTGCTCGACCCGGCCAAGACCGAGATCCGCTATAACTCCGAATGGTGCGATCCGTTAGGCGCACGCGGCATGATTCAACTGGCGTCGCGTTACACGGTGGCACGCATGATGGAGCGTGAAGATTTTACCCGTCGCTTCAAGGGCGGCATTCCCATTTCGGTTCACGAATTTTTGTATCCGTTGATGCAAGGCTACGATTCGGTCGCACTGAAAGCCGACCTCGAGTTGGGCGGCACCGACCAAAAGTTCAATTTGCTGGTGGGCCGGGAGCTGCAGAAAGAGTTCGGCCAAGAGCCGCAGTGCGTCTTGACCATGCCTTTGCTGGAAGGCATTGACGGCGTCGACAAGATGTCAAAGTCCAAGGGCAATTACATTGGTATTTCCGAGTCGCCCGATTCCATGTTCGGCAAGCTGATGTCCATCTCCGACACCTTGATGTGGCGTTATTTCGAGCTGCTTTCGGCGCGCTCCATGGATGAAATCGGCTTGTTACAAAAACAGGTCAACGACGGCGCCAATCCGCGCGATACTAAAGTGATGCTGGCCCAGGAAATGGTGGCCCGCTTTCATTCGCAACAAGATGCGCACGACGCACTGACTCGGTTCAACGCGCGTTTTCGCGACGGCGCCATTCCTGAAGATATGCCTGAAGTCCAAATTGGCGGTGCGCCGATGGGGATTTTGAAAGTATTGCGCGAGGCGGGCCTGGTTCCCTCGGGCTCCGAGGCTCAGCGTAACGTCGAACAAGGCGGCGTGCGCGTTGACGGCGATCGTATCGAAGACAAGTCGTTACAGCTGGGCGCGGGAACGTACGTCGTGCAAGTGGGCAAGCGCAAGTTTGCTCGTGTCACTCTTAACGGATAGTCTACCCAGGAGGTTGCCTTATGAAGCTTACCAGTACATCGATTTCGGATCAGCAGCGCATTCCGGAGCGCAATGCGTTTGGCAAGATTGACGGGGTCAACCATGTGGCTTTGGCAGGTAACGCCAACCCGCAGTTGTCCTGGTCCGACGCGCCTACAGGCACACAGTCGTTCGCCATTATTTGCCACGATCCCGACGTGCCGAGCAAGCCGGACGATGTCAATCAGGAAGGGCGTGAAGTGCCGGCTGACTTGCCCCGCGTCGATTTTTATCATTGGGTGTTGATCGATATCGCTCCCGGCACGACCAGCATCGCCGAAGGCGCTTATTCAAACGGGATTACGCCGCGCGGCAAAGGCGGCCCCCTGACGCCGGATGGCGCCCGCCAGGGGCTCAATGATTTCACCGGGTGGTTTGCGGCAGACCGCGATATGAACGGCGACTACTTTGGCTACGATGGCCCCTGCCCGCCCTGGAACGACGCCCTGGTGCACCGTTATTTATTCACCGTGTATGCGCTCGATATCCCCCATCTGCCGGTCGAGGGCTCGTTCACCGGGACCGATGTGCTGAAGGCGATGCAAGGGCATGTCCTGGCGCAAGCCTCGCTCACGGGTTTGTACTCGCTCAATCCCCGGCTTCAGGCTCAGGAGTAGCGTGGCGTCTCTTTGCTTGTATGAGTTTTACTCAAGTTGGCTTGCGGGCGCGGCCCTTTTGTCGCGCTTTCAAGCCGAAAAAAGGGCGTTTTGTCGACGGTTTCGCGCATGTTTCAGTAAAAAGCCAGCCACTCGCGCTAAAATAACGCGCATTGTTCACGCTTCACAAAATCTAGGATGCCTCATGTTTGACCGTTCACGTACTCTTGACCAAATTGACCCCGATGTCTGGGCCGCGATCCAAAAGGAAAACGTCCGTCAAGAACAGCATATCGAATTAATTGCCTCTGAAAACTACACCAGCCCAGCTGTCATGCAAGCTCAAGGCACTCAGCTCACCAATAAATATGCCGAAGGCTATCCTGGCAAACGTTATTACGGCGGCTGCGAGTACGTCGATATCGTCGAGCAATTAGCGATTGACCGCTTGAAAGAGCTGTTTGGCGCTGAAGCGGCCAACGTGCAGCCTAACTCGGGTTCCCAGGCTAATCAGGCGGTGTACATGGCTGTTCTGAAGCCGGGCGACACGGTGCTGGGCATGAGCCTGGCCGAAGGCGGTCACCTGACGCACGGTTCGCCGGTCAATGCCTCGGGCAAGCTGTACAACTTCAAGTCCTACGGCCTGGACGCGAACGAAGCCATCGATTACGACCAGCTCGAACAATTGACCAAAGAGCACAAGCCCAAGCTGCTGGTGGGCGGCGCTTCCGCTTATGCCTTGCGCATCGATTTCGAGCGCATGGCGCGCATTGCGCACGATAACGGTGCTTTGTTCATGGTCGACATCGCTCATTACGCTGGTCTGGTTGCCGGGGGCGCGTATCCTAACCCTGTGCCTTATGCCGATTTCGTTACGTCTACCACGCATAAATCATTGCGTGGTCCGCGCGGCGGCGTCATTATGATGAAAGCCGAATATGAAAAAATCATTAATTCGGCCATTTTCCCAGGCATTCAGGGTGGTCCGCTGATGCACGTTATCGCGGGTAAAGCGGTGGCGTTCAAAGAAGCGCTCAGCCCTGATTTTAAGGAATACGCGGCGCAGGTTGTCAAGAACGCCGATGTGTTGGCACGCACCCTGGTCAAACGCGGTTTGCGTATCGTATCGGGCCGCACCGAAAGCCACGTTATGCTGGTCGACCTGCGACCTAAAGGCCTTACCGGTAAAGTGGCCGAAGCCGTATTGGGTGAAGCCCATATCACGGTTAATAAAAATGCCATTCCGAATGATCCTGAAAAACCATTCGTAACGAGCGGTATTCGTTTGGGCACCCCTGCCATGACGACCCGCGGTTTCAAAGAAGGCGAAGCCGAGCTGACCGCACACCTGATTGCCGATGTACTCGACAATCCGCATAGCGAAACAGCCATCGCCGATGTACGCGCCCGTGTAAACGAGCTCACTGCTCGTTTACCGGTGTATCGCTAACCGGACGCCCCCTGCGCATGGGGGGGACTCAACCTCATGAAATGCCCGTTCTGCAGTAGTTTCGATACGCAGGTTATTGACTCTCGGGTCTCTGAAGAGGGCGATGCGATTCGCAGGCGGCGTAAGTGCACCGCCTGCGATCGTCGATTCACGACGTATGAACGGGCCGAGTTGGTCATGCCGACGGTGGTCAAGCGTAATGGCACACGCACCGAATTCGACGCCGCTAAATTACGCGGTAGTTTGAATCTTGCGCTACGTAAGCGTCCGGTCAACACCGAAGATGTGGATGCCGCTGTGGCGCGTATTGAAGAAAACATGCTGACCAGCGGCCTGCGGGAAATCAGTTCAGGGCAATTGGGCGAACTCGTCATGGCCGAACTAAAAAAACTGGATCAAGTCGCGTATGTGCGTTTTGCGTCGGTGTATCAAAGTTTTGAAGACATTGGCGAGTTCATCAAGGCGATAGATGAGTTCAAAGTTCCGCCCCGTTAGGAGTCCCGGCAGTGGCAGCGCTCAGGATCATGAATGGATGCAGCAAGCCATTGATCTGAGCGCCCAGGCCTTATACGTTACCGCTCCCAATCCGCGTGTCGCCTGTCTGATCGTGCGCGATGGACTGGTATTGGCTTCGGGCGTAACTCAAGCGGCAGGCGGTCCTCATGCTGAAGTCATGGCCTTGCATCAGGCGCAGGAACGTGGGTATAACGTAGCCGGCAGTACGGTTTACGTCACGCTTGAGCCTTGTAGTCATTATGGGCGGACGCCGCCTTGTGTCGATGCGCTGATCAAGGCGCAGCCTGCTCGGGTCGTCGTGGCCATGTCGGACCCCAACCCGCTGGTTGCCGGACGGGGCATGGCTAAATTGCGAGCGGCCGGTATTGCCGTGACGACCTCGGTGTGCACCGAAGCCGCTCTGACCGTTAATCCGGGTTTTATTTCGCGCATGACGCGCAAAACGCCGTGGGTATGGCTAAAGGCCGGAGTGTCGCTTGATGGCCGTACTGGCTTGCATAATGGCGAATCGCAATGGATTACCGGCTCGCAGGCGCGTGCCGACGGCCATCACTGGCGTGCTCGCAGTTGTGTTGTGTTGACCGGCCTAGGCACCGTGCAGGCTGACAATCCGCAGTTGAATGTGCGCGGCATTCAAACGCCACGTCAGCCGATCAAGGCGGTGATCGATTCGCGTTTCAATATCGATGAGAATGCCCGGCTATTTGACGACGCCAGGGCATGGGTTTTTACCTGCCGCCCAGAGGCCGCCAAAGTGGCGCGCCTGGCCGCGCGTAATGTGCAAGTCATTGAAATGCCTGAGTTGAACGGGCACGTCGACTTGCAAGCGGTCATGCAGTGGCTGGGCCAACATGAAATCAATGAGGTGCATGTCGAAGCGGGCGCCGGGCTAAATGGCGCGCTGTTGCAGGCGGGCTGCGTGGACGAACTGCTGGTTTACATGGCGCCCCTGGTGCTGGGCGATGCCGTTGGCATGTTTAACTTGCCGATGTTGCAAAAGCTCGACCAGGCAAAGCGTTTTGAGTTTATTGATGTGGCGTCATTGGGTAGCGATGTGCGCTTGCGTGCACGCGTGGTTGATCAGTGGCTGGCTTTGTTGCAGGCGGTTTCGTAAAGTATGGCTGGCCGCAGTCAGGGAGGCTGTTCTGATGACTTGGGTGTTTCTGGCAAAGTTAAGAGTGAGTGGAAAAGGAAGGTAATGTTTACAGGAATCGTCGCGGCAGTGGGCCGTATCGTTAAAGTTTCGCCGCTGAAAGACGGGCAGCAGGACGCCGGTGTGCAGTTGAGCATACAGGCGCCTAGTTTCCCATTAACCGGCACCAAACTGGGTGATTCGATCGCCATCCAGGGCGCATGCATGACTGTGGTCGATTTTACGAAAGACGGCTTTACGGTCGATGTATCGCGTGAAAGCCTCAATTGCACGGCGGGGCTGGATGCCGAAGGCGACGTGAATCTTGAGCACGCCTTGAGACTGGGCGATTCGCTTGACGGCCATCTGGTATCGGGGCACGTTGACGGCTTGGGCGAAGTGACCCACTTTGCGCCGGTGGGCGAGTCGTGGGATCTGCGCATCAATGTGCCGCAGAATCTGTCTAGATACCTGGCCAATAAGGGCTCGATTACGGTCAATGGCGTCAGTCTTACGGTCAATAAGGTGATTGATCATACCGATGGCTGCGAGATCCGCATCAACTTAATTCCTCATACTGTGCAGGTAACAACGTTAAAAGACCTGAAACAAGGCGCGCGGGTCAATCTGGAAATCGACATGATCGCGCGCTATGTCGAACGCATGGTAGGACTTAAAAACTAAAGTCGCCAGATTCTGTTAGAATGGCGGACTTCGCTTTTACATAAAAAGCAAAGAGTAGGACAGGTGGCCGAGCGGTTGAAGGCGCACGCCTGGAAAGCGTGTATACGTTTATAGCGTATCGAGGGTTCGAATCCCTCTCTGTCCGCCAAGAATATATCTACAGTAGTTGATCACAGTATAGAAACCCGCATGCTTACAGGTATTGCGGGTTTTTTTGCGTCCGTACCAGGCGTGCCATCGATTCGCATGACTCAGTCGAAATGAAGTGGTAAAAAAGAAGGTCCAACCTCTCTACTGAAAAGGCCAACACATTATGACTACCGGAACCGTTCATCTGCACCGCGTCTTGCGCGCAACCCCCGAGCGTGTTTACCGCGCTTTCCTTGAACCCGATGCGCTAGCGAAGTGGCTTCCGCCCTACGGGTTTACTTGCCAGATCCACAACCAGGATGCTCAAGTTGGTGGTACTTTCAGGATGTCCTTCTGCAACTTCGGCACTGGCAACAGTCATTCGTTCGGTGGCGAGTACCTGGAACTGGTGCCGTTCGAGAAGATCCGCTACACGGACCAGTTTGATGATCCGAACCTGCCTGGCAAGATGCTCGTCACCATTTCATTGCGGCAGGTATCCTGCGGGACCGAACTCACCATCGTGCAAGAGGGCGTGCCAGAGGTCATCCCTGTGGAGATGTGTTATTTGGGCTGGCAGGAGTCGCTGCTTCAACTGGCAAAGCTGGTCGAACCCGACGTCGTTGACTGATCGCGTCTGCGCCGGCGTGTTTTGTTTCGTGGAGCGTTGCCATTAGAGGGCCGCCCATCGAATCGCTTAATAGCCGTGCTCCTGGGCCGGGAAGGTCTGGCTCTTCACGGCTTCGATATAGGCGCGGATCGCGCCTTCGATGCTAGCCTGTCCTTCCATGAAGTTGCGAACGCGCGCCTTCTTGCCGGGGGATACGTTCAGCATATCGTGCATCACAAGCACTTGCCGCGTAGGCTGCCTAAGCAGCAGTTTGGTGATTCTTACATCGATACAGGCTGGTGCCAGTGTAACCGTGACCTACTTCGCTGCAGCCTTACGATTACAGCATTTTTAACGAGGATGGATTTAAGATGGCTTTATACCTTCGCCAGCAACGGCAGGCAGATGACTCAATAAACAGAGGCCCACTATTAGCGGGCCTCTGTTATTAACGACTCACGCCGCTTGTCGCGGCGCTAATTGCTTTTAATACTTACTTGAACAAAGCGCCTGCCTTGATCAATGTTTGCGTTACCCCGATGACTAGTGGGATCCCGACGTAGAGCCAGAAAACTATCAGTAAAGCGGTGGGTGTTTTGCGAGGTAGGCTTGTGGTTTGGTTCATGTTTATCTCCGTTCTTATTTGGTTGCCAGTGCGGGGCTGATGCCCAACTGGTCGGTGCTCATATGATGATGTGTTGCCACCGGACGTATAAATAAATTGCAGATAAAACCAACAATCAGCAGGCCGGCCATGATGTACATGGTGGTGGTGTAGGCCTGTGCCGCTGGTACCCCTTGGTCAACCTGGTATTGCCGGATGTAGTTGACCAGTACCGGTCCGAATACACCCGCTGCAGCCCATGCGGTAAGCAGACGACCATGAATGCCGCCGACATAGCGCGTGCCGAAAAGATCGGCCAGAAAGGCCGGGACGGTCGAGAAACCGCCGCCGTACATCGACATGATGATGGTGTAAAAAAGTACGAATAAGGCTACATTGCCGGCTGCTCCCATGCCGGGAACCATGAAGTACAGCACGGCGCCCAAAACAAAGAAAATAAAGTAGGTGTTCTTGCGGCCGATGTAGTCGGACACGGACGACCAGAAGAAGCGGCCGAGCATATTGGCTAAAGACAGCAGGCCGACGAAGCCGGCCGCGGCAGCGGGCGTAATGGCCCCTTTGAAGCTTTCCTGAATCATGACCGAGGCTTGGCCGAGCACACCGATGCCGGCCGTTACGTTCAGGCATAGAACCCACCATAGCAACCAGAACTGGGGTGTTTTGATGGCCTGGTCAATATGCACATGGTTGCGCGTAATCATGGCGCTTTGAGTCGCTGGAGGGGTCCAGCCTTCTGGCTTCCAGTCGGCGGCGGGAATTCGAATCGTCAGGGCGCCGATCATCATCGAAATGAAGTACAGCACGCCCATTACCACAAAGGTCTGTGTGACACCGACCGAAGTGGGGGACTCGAAATACTTCATAAGCCCGACTGACAGTGGCGAGGCAATGAATGCGCCGCCGCCAAAGCCCATGATGGCCATGCCGGTTGCCATACCGCGTTTATCAGGAAACCATTTGATCAGCGTTGATACCGGCGAGACGTATCCGATACCCAGGCCAATGCCGCCGAGTACCCCATAGCCTAGGTACACCAGCCAAATTTGATGCAGCGAGATACCGAGTGCGGCAACCATAAAACCGCCACCAAAGCAGCAGGCGGCTGCAAACATGGCTTTGCGCGGACCGACCTCTTCAAGCCATTTTCCGGCGAATGCGGCCGACAGGCCCAGGAAAACAATGGCGAGGCTGAATATCCACCCGAGCGTGGGAAGGTCCCAGTCGTTGGGGGCTGATTCGGAAATGCCGATTAGGCGTGTCATGGGGTTGTTGAATACCGAAAAAGCATAAGCTTGTCCGATACATAAATGGACTGCCAGTGCCGCCGGCGGAATCATCCAGCGGTTAAACCCGGGTTGTGCGGTAATACGTTCTTTGCTAAAAAAGCCTTGTTCTGATGGGCTAGTGCTCATTTTGTCTCCTTGATGATTGGCTTTGTTGCAGCTTTGTCAGGCGTATACAGACGCCTTTAAACAGCGGTTTTGGGGGTTAGCCGCTGTCTGTTTTGGGTAATGGCTTGAAGTGTGATTTCGTTAAGCGCTGCATCCGCCGCCTTGCCGTCTGGGTGTGCGTCTAGAAAACCCAGCATGGCAATACGCATGCGGGGTTCCCAGAATTTCTGGATGTGGTTGGCAATGCCTTCGATTCCTTCCTGGCGATCTGGCATTGAGTCAAAAAAATTGCCAATCCGATTGGCCAGTCGAATTAAGTGATCAATGTTGTTCACAGTAAGGCTCCGTCGCTAAGGAATTCAGAGTGGGTATATACGGTAAATAAATTGTCGCGGGCGAATCCGGCCAAGAGGATGTTCAGCTCGTCAGCGATTTGAATTGCATAGGTGGTGGGGGCCGAAACAGCAATGACGGCCGAGATGCCCGCGGCGGCGGTTTTTTGCACCATTTCAAAGCTGGCGCGGCTGGAAATCACCGCAAAGCCGGCAGTGGTGTCGGTGCCTTGGCGTAATAAATGCCCGATCAGTTTGTCCAGGGCATTGTGGCGTCCGACGTCTTCGCGCACGGTGGCAATATTTCCCATGCTGTCGGCCCAGCCGGCTCCATGGGTTGCACCGGTAATCAAGTGCAAGGGCTGCCGCGCTCGCAGGTTTTTGACGGCATCAGAGATGGCGCGGCTGGATAACCAGCCGCGCCGCTCGGGAAGCGCGGGCAGCACGCGCTGCACCTCGTCAAGGCTTTCGATGCCGCAAAGCCCGCAACCGGTGCGGCCCGCCAGGGTGCGTCGCCGCAGCTTCAGTTCGTTCAGGCAGGCGCTGGCAATGGTCAGCTGAATGACGAGCCCATTTTTTCGTTCGACAATGTCAAGATCGTAGACGTCGCTTGCGGCGCGTATAACCCCTTCGGTATACGAGAAGCCGTAAGCGAAATCCTCAAGATCGCAAGGGGTTGTCAGCAAGGTCGCGTGACTCAGGCCGTTGTACTCCAGCGCAACCGGCACTTCACGCGCGAGCTCGTCCGGCTCGACGCGTAGTTCGGCCGAGCCGCCGACGCGCACAACCTGGGCCGATGCATGCCCTGCAAAGGGCTGCGACTCGGGCACGACGCCGGTGTCGGGTTTCATGCCGGCTCTTCCGGCGTTTCGCGCGATCGATTGGCCAGCAAGGTTTGCTGCACATCGTTGAAACGCGACCAGTTGGTCTGCCATTCCGAGGGTTGCGTTACGCGTCGCGCCTGGACCGCCGTGACCTTGTATTCTGGGCAGTCGGTGGCCCAGTCGGAGTTGTCGGTGGTGACCACGTTCGCGCCCGACTCGGGAAAGTGGAAGGTGGTGTAGATGACGCCGGGCTGGACGCGCTCGGTGACGTCGGCGCGCAATGTCGTTTCGCCCGCGCGGCTTTGGATGGCCACCCAGTCGCCGCTTTGAATGCCGCGATCTTCAGCGTCGTGCGGATGAATTTCCAGCCGGTCGGCGTCATGCCACATGACGTTGGGCGTGCGTCGCGTTTGGGCGCCCACGTTGTATTGCGACAGAATGCGCCCCGTGGTCAGTAGCAAGGGGTATTTGCGCGTGCTGCGCTCGTCGCTGGGCACATATTGAGTAATCATGAACCGGCCCTGGCCGCGCACGAATTCGTCAACGTGCATGATGGGCGTGCCGTTCGGGGCGGCGTCGTTGCATGGCCATTGCACGCTGCCGCCTAATTCGTCGATTTTCTTGAACGAGACGCCCGAGAAAGTCGGCGTCAGGCGCGCGATTTCATCCATGATTTCGCTAGGGTGGCGATAGTTCATGGCGTAGCCCAGTGCGTTGGACAGCAGGCAAGTGACTTCCCAGTCAGAGAAACCTGCCTGGGGTTTCATGACTTTGCGTACGCGTGAAATGCGGCGCTCGGCATTGGTGAACGTGCCGTCTTTCTCCAGGAACGAAGAACCTGGCAGGAATACGTGCGCGTACTTGGCGGTTTCGTTCAGGAAGATATCCTGGACGATGATGCATTCCATCGAAGCCAGCGCGGCCGTAACGTGCTGGGTATTGGGGTCGGACTGAACGATGTCCTCGCCCTGGCAATACAGGCCCTTAAAGCTCCCGCTGAGCGCCGCGTCGAACATATTGGGCAGGCGCAGGCCGGGTTCGGCCTGTATGGTTACGCCCCAATCCTGCTCGAACTGATGGCGTACGGCGTCGTCCGACACATGGCGGTAGCCGGGCAGTTCATGAGGAAACGAGCCCATGTCGCACGAACCCTGCACGTTGTTTTGACCGCGCAAAGGGTTCACGCCTACGCCTTCGCGGCCCAGGTTGCCTGTGGCCATGGCCAGGTTGGCGATGGCCATGACGGTGGTCGAGCCCTGGCTGTGTTCCGTTACGCCCAAGCCGTAATAGATTGATCCGTTGCCGCCGGTGGCGAAAAGACGGGCGGCGCCGCGCAGGTCGCTGGCGGAAACGCCGGTAATTTCTTGCATGGCCTCGGGCGAGTTCTGCGGTTGCGACACAAAGTTGCGCCATTCGTCGAAGGCTTTGGTTTCGCAGCGTTCGGCCACGAAGGCGTCGTTGATAAGGCCCTCGGTAGCAATGACGTGGGCCATGGCGGTCAGCAGGGCGGTATTGGTGCCGGGGCGCACGGGCAGGTGGAAGTCGGCCTTGACATGAGGGGCTTCGACCAGCTCGATGGCGCGCGGGTCAATGACGATGAGCTTGGCGCCCTGGCGCAGGCGCCGCTTGAGGCGCGAGGCAAATACCGGGTGCGCGGCGCTGGGGTTGGCACCCATGACGATGACGACATCGGTGTGCATGACCGAGTCGAACGTTTGGGTGCCGGCCGATTCGCCCAAGGTCGTTTTCAGGCCATAGCCGGTGGGTGAGTGGCACACGCGTGCGCAAGTGTCGACGTTATTGGTGCCAAAGGCGGCGCGCACCAGTTTCTGAACCAAATAGGTTTCTTCGTTGGTGCAACGCGAAGATGTAATGCCGCCGATGGAGTCGCGGCCGTACTGGCCTTGTATGCGCTTTAATTCCGATGCCGCGTAATTAATGGCTTCATCCCAGCTGACTTCTTGCCATGGGTCGGCAATATTGCTGCGGATCATGGGCTTGAGCATGCGGTCCTGGTGGGTGGCGTAACCCCAGGCAAAGCGCCCCTTGACACAGGAGTGGCCGCGATTGGCCTGACCGTCTTTCCAGGGCACCATGCGAACCACTTGTTCGCCCTTCATTTCAGCCTTGAAGGCACAGCCCACGCCGCAATAAGCACAGGTGGTAATAACCGAGTGTTCGGCCTGGCCCATCATGATGACGGTTTTTTCGGTTAGCGAAGAGGTGGGGCAGGCTTGTACGCAGGCTCCGCACGATACGCAATCGCTTTCCAGAAAGCTGTTGTTTTGTCCGGCCGTAATGCGTGACTCAAAACCCCGCCCGTCAACGGTGAGCGCAAAAGTGCCCTGGACTTCGTCGCAGGCACGAACGCATCGGCTACAAACAATACATTTGCTGGGGTCGTAGTCGAAATAGGGATTGGAGGCGTCGGTGGCATCGTCTAGGTGGTTGGCGCCGTCGTAGCCGTACCGTACATTGCGAAGGCCCACAACACCGGCCATGTCTTGCAGCTCGCAGTCGCCATTGGCAGGACAGGTCAGGCAGTCAAGCGGGTGGTCCGAGATGTAGAGTTCCATGACGTTGCGGCGCAAGTCGTGCAGTTTGGGCGTTTCGGTCTGGATGACCATGCCCGCTTCGACAGGGGTGGTGCACGATGCGGGGTAGCCGCGCCTGCCTTCGATTTGCACCAGGCACAGCCGACAGGAACCGAATGCTTCAAGGTTGTCGCTGGCGCAAAGTTTGGGAATATTGATGCCGGCTTCGGCGGCGGCGCGCATGACGGAGGTGCCGATTGCAACCTCGCACTCGGTGCCATCGATAGTGATGCGTACGGTTTCAGTGCTGGTTGAGGCGGGTGTGCCAAAATCGCGGTCACGTTTAACGACGGTCTCTAACATGGGGGTGCTCCGGTTTAGGCGACGTGTTGGGTCGGATGTTGCGGATTCGAAAGACCGAAGTCTTCGGGAAAGTGATCAAGTGCGGACAGCACCGGGTAAGGCGTCATGCCGCCCAGCGCGCAAAGCGAACCGGCCAGCATGGTGTCGCACAGGTCGCGCAGTAAATGCACCTGGACTTCGCGCTGGTCGCTGTGCCGGATTTTTTCGATGACTTCGGTGCCGCGCACGGCACCGATACGACAGGGCGTACATTTTCCACAGGATTCGATGGCACAGAACTCCATGGCGTACTGGGCCATTTTGGCCATGTCGACGCTCTCGTCGAAGGCGACCAGGCCGCCGTGGCCGACCATGGCTGAGATGGCCATGTAGGCCTCGTAGTCCAGCGGAACGTCCCATTGGGATTCGGGCAGGTAGGCGCCCAGCGGGCCGCCCACTTGAACCGCGCGCAAAGGCCGACCCGAAGCGCTGCCGCCCCCAAAGTCGTAAAGCAGTTCGCGCAAGGTGACGCCGAAGGCTTTTTCAACCAGGCCGCCTTGTTTTAGATTACCGGCCAACTGAAACGGCAGTGTCCCTTTGGAACGGCCCACGCCATAGTCGCGATAAAACGTTGCCCCCTTCGCCAGAATGATTGGCACGCTCGCCAGCGAAATGACGTTGTTGATGACGGTGGGCAGGCCGAACAGGCCGCTAATGGCTGGTAGCGGCGGTTTGGGCCGGATGGTGCCGCGCTTGCCTTCAAGGCTTTCAAGTAACGAGGTTTCTTCGCCGCAAATATAGGCGCCGGCGCCTTTGCGTACTTCAAGGTCGAATGTGCGGCCGCTGCCGCCGATGTCGTGGCCCAGCCAGCCGACAGCTCGCGCATTGGCGATGGCGCTGTTAAGCGCCACGATGGCGTGCGGGTATTCGGAACGCACATAGATGTAGCCATAGCTGGCACCTACGGCCAGGCCGGCAATGGTCATGCCCTCGATCAGAGCGTAAGGGTCGCCTTCCATAAGCATGCGATCGGAGAACGTGCCTGAGTCGCCTTCGTCGGCATTACAGACAATGTATTTTTGCGTAGACGGCGTCGACAGTACGGTTTTCCATTTGATGCCGGTGGGGAAGGCGGCGCCGCCACGACCACGCAGCCCCGATTCGGTGACTTCGTTGACGATGGCTTCGGGTGTCATGGCCAGGGCGCGTTTGAGGCCTTTGAAGCCACCGTGGGACTGATAGTCTTCGAGGCTTAGCGGGTCGGTGATGCCGACGCGGGCAAAGGTCAGGCGTTCCTGGTTTTTAAGGTAGGGTATTGCTTCGGTCAGGCCATGCGCCAGGCGATGCGGCTGCCCTGAAAGCCAGTTGGCATCGAATAGTTCGGCAACATCGGCAGCCTCGACCGGACCATAGGCCATGCGGCCTTGCGGGGTATCTATTTCAACCAGTGTTTCGAGCCAGAGCAGACCGCGCGAGCCATTGCGGACCAACTGAATGGCCACGCCGCGGCGGTCGGCTTCGTGCCGGATGGCCAAGGCCACGGCATCGGCGCCTACGGCCAGCGCCGCCGCGTCTTTGGGAACGAATACTTTGATGGCGTCAGTCATGAGTTAAACCCCCTTGGCGCTTAATAATTGATCGAGCTTGGCGGGAGTCATGCGGGCATAGGGCTGGCCATCGACCATGACAGCGGGCGATTGGGCGCACAGGCCCAGGCAGTAGACCGGCTCGAGCGTGACCTGACCGCTGCTGGTAGTGGCGTGAAAGTCGCAACCCAGGCGCTGCTTGGCATGTTCGGCGAGCTGGTCGCCGCCCATGGCCTGACAGGATTCGGCGCGACAGACCTCAAGGACGACCCGGCCTGCGGGTTCGGTCCGGAAGTGGGTATAGAAGCCAATGACCCCATGGATTTCGGCGCGCGATAACTGCAACGCGGCAGCCAATACGGGTACGGCTTCTTGCGGTACATAGCCCAAGGCATGCTGGATAGCGTGAAGGACAGGCAACAGATTGCCGGCCTGGCCCGCGTACTGTTGCAGCGCCTGCTGAGTTGCCTGGCGCACGGTGTCTTGCGACACAGGGGCAGCAGGATGGGACGGTGTGGGCATAGCGATCCTTTGACGGGGCGTCTTTGAATTCGGATTCTGAACTTGTCTCGTGGATTTATATGTTTATAAAAACATATATGTTTATTTCTCATTTGAGGTAATCTAACTCTTATATAGTGTTCTATCAATAAGAAAAAAATGACATATAAGTGTTCCATTTATAGGCAATGAATAACATATAAAAATTCCGATATGGGCGAAAGATGACAAGTAAGTTCAAGGCGCGTTTGCGATCTGAATGGGTGCTCGAAAAGGCGACGGGGGAAACCGTGGCGTTGGGCGAAGTATTGCGCTTGCTGGCTGCCATTGACGCGATGGGGCACATTGCAGGTGCGTGCCGCGCCTGTAATGTGTCCTACCGTCACGCCTGGGGGTTGCTGCGCAATGCCGAGCTGGAGTTCGATGTGCCGTTGCTTGAAACCAGCCGGCGCCGGGGCACTAAGCTCACGGTGTTTGGCCGCCATTTGTTATGGGCCAACCGCCGGGTAGATGCCCGCCTTACACCCACGCTTGAAAGCATGGCGTCCGAATTGCAAGAAGAGCTTGAACGCTTGTATCCCGAAAGCCAGCCGCGTTTACGGCTGCATGCCAGTCACGGCTTTGCGGTCGAGGGGCTGATGCAACTGGCCAATGGCCAGGATATGTCGCCGATCGAGCTACGTTATCGAACGGCTATCGAAGCGCTGACTTCGCTGGATCGCGGAGAATGCGACCTGGCAGGATTCCAGGTGCCTGTCGGTGAATTCGAGGTGCCTATATTGAATCGCTATGCGCAGTGGCTCGACCCCGACGTTCATCGCCTGATTCATCTGGCCGTGCGCAATACAGGTATGTTCGTGCAGCCCGATAACCCTAAAAACATCCGCTCGGTCGCTGATTTGGTTAAGCCGGACGTGAGGTTTGTAAATCGGCAAATAGGGTCAAGCACCCGTTTCCTGGTAAGCCAAATGTTGCAACAGTTAAATATCGAGACCAGCCGCATACAGGGCTTTGACAGCAGCGAGTTCACCCATATGGCCATTGCGGCGCATATCGCCAGCGGCATGGCCGATGTGGGCATCGGGGTAGAAACAGCGGCATGGCGTTTTGGATTACCCTTTATTCCTCTGGCGCAGGAACGCTACTTTTTTGCCGTTCATCGCGACAGCCTGGGTACGCCCTTAATGAACCAATTGCTGGCATTGATGCACGGTGATCAATATCAGGGTTTTGTTTCCGAATTGGTCGGCTACGACGCCACTCATTTGGGCAAGGTGCAAACGCTGGACGAAGCGTTTGGCTCGTGGTGTACTACCTTAGTGCACAATTGATGGATAGTTTGAGAATAAAACAATGAGCAAGGTTATTTTCCTTACCGATCACAGTTCGCAGGCGCAGAATATCTCGGTGCCGACAACGGGCCTGTCGTTATCGGGGGCTCCCCCTCTGGATACGCGCCGCCGGCCGCTGCATGATTTGCGTATATCCGTTACCGACCGCTGTAATTTTCGCTGCACCTACTGTATGCCGCGCGAAATCTACGACAGCAGTCATCAGTTCCTGCCGCAGGCTTCGCTGCTGTCCTTCGAGGAAATTACTCGTGTGGCACAGGCTGGCGTTGCATTGGGCGTCAAGAAAATTCGCCTGACAGGGGGCGAGCCTTTATTGCGTAAAAATATCGAGACGCTGGTGGCGATGCTGGCACCGCTGCGCACGCCAGAGGGCGAGCCGGTCGAACTGACCTTGACGACCAACGCCACATTGCTGGCCAAAAAGGCGAAAGCCTTGAAAGACGCCGGCTTGCAGCGGGTTACTGTCAGCCTGGACGCCGTTGACGAGGCGCTGTTCGAGCGTATGAGCGACAGCGGCGTCAGCGTTGAAACGATTTTGCGCGGTATTGACGAGGCAGCGCGTGTCGGACTGTCGGTCAAGGTCAATATGGTGGTGCGCAAAGGCATGAACGACAGTCAGGTTCTGCCCATGGCACGGCACTTTCGGCATACTGGGCATATTCTGCGTTTTATCGAATACATGGATGTGGGTACCACCAATGGCTGGAATCTGGACGAGGTGGTAACGGGGGCGGAAATAGTGCAGCGCATTGGCGCCGAATTCCCGCTTGAACCGGCGCAAGCCAACTACCGAGGCGAAGTCGCCGGGCGTTGGCGTTATGCCGATCAGGGCGGTGAAATCGGCGTGATTACCAGCGTGTCCCGTCCTTTTTGCGGCGACTGTACTCGGGCGCGTTTATCGCCAGAAGGCAAGTTATTCCTGTGTTTGTTTGCATCGCGCGGCTACGATTTGCGCGGTTTGGTGCGCGGCGGCGCCAGCGACGAGGAACTGGCCAGTCGGTTTGCCGCCATCTGGTCTGGCCGTGATGACCATTACTCCGAGCAGCGCGGCAAGGAAACGGTTCACCGCCAGAAAATAGAAATGAGCTATATCGGCGGGTAAGCATACTAGTGTAGTGTGCTGTTAGTTGGGTTGTGTTGCCGTCATGCGCGGCTCCCAACTGGCTAGCGGCAACGGTGGGCTCTGACGCCAAATACGCTGTATGGTCGCGTTTAGCGCCGCCTGGAGGCGTTCCGTTGGCCAGCGGCTGGGCACAACCGCTTCCCACACTCCATCGGGGCTTTGGCGTTGTGCCATTAGAAAGCGGAACGAATAGAAGCCGGTTCCTAAGCCCATACGCAAATCGGTCGCGACCAAATGACCGTCAATGTCGTCGTAGCGCAGCCAGTCGTCGGTGAACCAGCGTAATCCAGATAGCAGGGCGAAGTGGGGAAGGGCTTGCGCCAGCGCGCTGTTTAATGGCAAGCGCAGGCGTTCAGGCGCGTTCTGATCCAGCAAACCGATGATGGCCTCTTCATAATGATCGTCTGTTGTGCGAGCCACTACGCGCCAGAGCAAGATGCTAAAGGGTTCGGGAGTTGAAAACATGGCTTGAACTTGGGTGCCCTCTTGTGTCAACTCTTTATGCAGGCGTGACTCGGCGATGGTTTTCCCCACCAGCGACAGCGCCAGATAGGCGACGCAAAAGCTGAGTGTCCAGTTAAGCACTCGTCGCGAGCGCGGCCCTGTGCCAGCAATAAAGCCGGTCAGTACGGCAAACACAAGCGGCACGGTGAAAAACGGATCAATAATGAAGATGCTCGACCAACTGATGGGCGTAGGCTTGAATGGCCAGAACAGTTGCGTGCCGTAACTGGTGAAGGCATCGAGCAAAGGGTGGGTAATAAGCACCAGCCATAGCGCAATGAACAGTCGCGCTGTGCCGTAGTTTTGCGCCGGCCTGTAGCGGCGTATCAGCCACGTTAATAGAACGGCCAGCGCGCTCAGTACAAAGACTGAATGCGAAAAGCCCCGGTGGTTAATCATGGCTGAGACCGGGTTGCCATAGTCGATGAAAACATCCAGGTCCGGTACAGTGGCCAGCAAGGCGCCGGCGACCAGCGCCTTGCGGCCATGAAAGCGGCCAAGTACAGAACCCGCGATGCCGGCCCCAAGAACCGCCTGTGTTAAAGAATCCATAAGTTGTGGCTTTTCAAGTTGATGTCGAACCGGTATTCTAGAGAGTTATGCCGTTTTGGTATTTGTTGCCGGGAATACATGCGTATTTTTGGCGTTATGGGAAAAAATCGTGTTCAGTAAACTTTCGGCCTATGCAGGCGATCCGATCCTGTCGCTTCAATTTGCTTACCGGGACGATCCCCGGGCAGATAAAATCAATTTAAGCATTGGTTTGTATTACGACGAAGCTGGCCGCATTCCCCGGCTGGCATCGGTGCAACAAGCGCAGCAAATCGTGTCGGCCTCGACCGAACCCAGCACCTACCTTCCCATGAGCGGTAGCCCGGCCTATTGCAAGGCCGTGCAAGAGCTGGTTTTCGGCGCGGATGCCAGTGCGGTGCGCGAAGGCCGTGTGGCTACGATTCAAACCGTGGGCGGCTCGGGTGCGTTAAAAGTCGGCAGCGATGTCGTGCGCCGCTTCTTTCCCGAGTCGAACGCCTATATTAGCAACCCGACCTGGGACAATCATCGTGCCATTTTTGAAGGCTCGGGGTTTGCCGTCGATACATATCCGTATTTCGATCAGGCCAGCCAGCAGCTCGATTTCCAGGCTATGGCCGCGTTTCTGCGTACCCTGCGCGAGCAAAGCGTGGTGCTGCTGCACCCCTGCTGCCATAACCCCACTGGCGCTGATTTAACGCGTGAACAATGGGATGAAGTCGTTGAAATTATTGTTACTCGTCGTTTATTGCCGTTTCTGGATATGGCTTATCAGGGTCTGGGCGAGGGCTTCGAGCAAGACGCTTATCTGCCGCGCGCCCTGGCCAAAGCGAACCAGGCGTTTTTGATTGCCACGTCTTTTTCCAAGAATTTCTCGCTCTATGGCGAGCGCTGCGGCAGCCTTAGTATGCTGTGCGCCAGCGCCGACGAGGCCCAGCGCGCGATTGGGCAAATGCAACAGGCTGTGCGCCGTAATTACTCTAGCCCGCCGGCTTACGGCGCTCGCCTGATTGAAACGGTTTTGCTTGATGCCGAGCTGCGTCAGCAATGGGAGTCTGAAGTCAATGGCATGCGTCAGCGTATGCAGGCCATGCGCCATGCACTGCATAACCGTTTGCTGGAGCAGAACCCACAGTATGACTGGAGCTTCCTGACCTCGCAGACGGGCATGTTCAGCTATGCACCGGCGCTGGGCAAGCATTTGCAGCAGCTGCGCGAGCAGTTTGGTGTTTATATTATCGAGTCGGGCCGCATTTGCATCGCGGGCCTGAACGACAGAAATATCGAGCCGGCCGCGCGTGCGTTTGCCAGTGTTCTAAAGTAATTGACTGGCGTTATTTTGCCTTGGGTGCGTCAGCACTTCGGGGTTGACCAGGTTGATGGGCTGACCAGTGCTATAGCCGACAATCTGGTCAAACGCGGTGCCGTAGTACAGCTCATAGGTATCGCGTTCCACGAAACCGATGTGCGGGGTGCATAGCGCGTTAGGCAGCCTAAGCAAGGGGTGCCTGGCGCCCAATATGGGTTCCTCTTCAAAAACGTCGACGGCGGCGAACCCGGGGCGGCCCTGCTGCAAGGCGTGTTCCAGGGCGTCGGGTTGTACCAGTTCGGCGCGGCTGGTATTAACAAAAAGGGCCGTGGGTTTCATCAGTGTAAGGTCCGCCGCGGTGACCAGGCCTGTTGTTGCTTTGAGCAGGCGAATATGCAGGCTGATGACATCGCTGTCGGCAAAAAATGCGGCCTTTGAGGGTGCCGCCTGAAAACCGTCTTCCAGCGCCTTGCGGGTGGAGGCCTCGCTGCCCCATACCCAGACATGCATGCCAAAGGCCTTGCCATACTGAGCCAATCGCTGGCCAATACGCCCGTAGCTCCAGATGCCCAGCCGTTGCCCGCGTAGTTGCTGGCCCAGATGGCCTTGCCAGAGACCATCGCGCAAGCGATTGACTTCAGCAACCAGGTAGCGCCGGCTTGCCATGATCAGTGCCCAGGTCAGTTCGGCGGCGGCATTGCCGTCCCCCTGGCCATCGGCGACGGCAATGCCGCGTTCGGTGCAGGCGCTCAGATCGACATGAGCGCCCAGCTTGGCGGTTTGCACAATGAGCTTCAGGTTCGGTAGCAGGTCGAGCAGGGCGGCTGAAACCTGTGTGCGTTCGCGCGTCAACACGAGTGCCTCGGCGTTGGCCAGCCGGGACGCCAGCGAGGGGATGTCTTTGGCGTTGTCGTTGAATATTTGCACATTCTGTTCGGCCAACGCAGCAAAACAATTCAGATGGCGAACGCAGTTCTGGTAATCGTCGAGTATTGATATATTCATTTTTATCAGTGACTTGGCAGTTTTTAGGGGTTTATACTGACTATTAGGGTCTTTATACGCGTTGTTTTGTAAGAAAACAACATTGTCATCAAGATGACCGATAAACAGTGTTATCTTCAAAGCTTAACTGCGGCGTCACAAAGAGACAACACGCTGACGCCGTAACTTTTTTGAGTTCGGTTTCGATACTCTACTTTGATTGTGAGGTTCTTGTTATGTTGGTCAAACCACGTACGCCCACTCAGTTTCGCCCGCTGCAATCGGGTGTTCAACTTCTTATTAATGCAGAACGCGCCAAGCAGGCGTCTGCCGAGCGTATTATCAGCATTGGCGGCGTTGGCAACGAACGTTACAGCCGCAAGCGCGATGTAACGCCTACGGTCAAGGCCAAATAGGCTACAGGGTCCCTGACCCATTAATAGAAGAAAAAAGCCCGGCAATTGCCGGGCTTTTGTGTGTCTGGGCGCACCACGACCTTGCTACGCTAAAATACACGTTTACCTCATTACCTTCTCAACGAAATCGAGCAGGCTGCCAGAGGCATGGCGTGCGCCAGCGGTTCGTTGTAATACATTATTGATATGGCTAATTTTTTAGTGGCGGCGCTGTACAAGTTTGTCCAGCTTTCCGACTTTGCGGCAATGCAAAAACCCTTATTCGAATTTTGCGATGCGCGCGAGGTCAAAGGAACATTATTGCTGGCCGAGGAAGGTATTAATGGCACGATTGCCGGCCCCCAGGCCGGGGTGCAGGCCGTACTGGAATATCTGCGCAGCGACCCGCGGTTGTCGACCTTGACGCATAAAGAGTCATGGGCGGACGAGATGCCGTTTTATCGCATGAAGGTCAAGCTCAAACGCGAGATTGTCACGATGGGGGTGCCCAATGTGCATGCCAGTACCATGGCCGGCACTTATGTCAAGCCGGAGCAGTGGAATCAACTGATCGATGACCCTGATGTGGTCGTGGTGGATGTGCGTAACGACTACGAGGTGTCCATTGGTTCGTTCGCCGGTGCGGTCAACCCGCATACCGCCAGTTTTACCGAGTTTCCGAAATGGGTGCAGGACCAGTCCGCCGAGGGCGGAGTGCTGAATAAAAAGTCTAAGGTCGCCATGTTTTGCACGGGTGGCATTCGTTGTGAAAAATCCACGGCTTACCTGCGCACCCAAGGCTTTGACGAGGTCTACCATCTGGACGGCGGTATCTTGAAATACCTTGAAACCGTGCCAGAGGAACAGAGCCGGTGGGATGGCGAGTGCTTTGTGTTCGACGAGCGCGTGTCGGTCGTTCATGGCCTGGCGCCAGGAAACTATGACCTGTGCCGTGCTTGCCGACAACCTTTAAGCGCGGCTGACAAGGCCTCCGGGCTTTTCGTCGACGGCGTCAGTTGCCCGCATTGCCATGGCACTCATACTGAAGAGCAGTTGCAGCGTTTTAAAGAACGCCAGAAGCAGGTTGAGTTGGCCAAAAAACGCCATGAACGGCATATTGGCGTACGCATGGAGCAAAAACGCACTGCCGGGGAAGTCAATTAGTTAAACGTTAAATCCGGCTGCCGCCGCAGTCGTGCCAGGAGAGCAGCATGATCGTAACGCCATTGACAGAAATGTTCGACCTTCAGCACCCCATTATATTAGGGCCAATGGGAGGAGTGGCTGGCGGTTACCTGGCGGCGGCGGTGTCCAACGCGGGCGGCCTGGGGATGATCGGCGGCGGGTATGGCGACCGCGACTGGTTGATGGCGGAACTGGCTATCGTTAAAGCGAAGACGCAAAGACCTTGGGGCGTAGGGTTGATTACCTGGTCCATCGGAAAGGGTGTGCTGGAGCTTGTGCTGGATGCCAAACCTTGCGCTGTCATGCTGTCTTTCGGCGATCCGCGGCCTTACGCTTCTGCGATTAAAGCGGCAGGATCCAAGCTGATTTGCCAGGTACAGGATGTAGCCGGGGCGCTGCTGGCTCAGGAAGCGGGGGCTGACGTGATTGTGGCTCAAGGGACGGAAGCCGGAGGGCATGGGGGTGGGCGTGCCACCTTGCCGCTGGTGCCGGCCGTGGTCGATGCGGTTGCGCCTATTCCCGTGGTTGCGGCGGGCGGCATTGCCGATGGTCGAGGCCTGGCGGCGGCTCTGATGCTGGGTGCGCAGGGCGCGCTGCTGGGAACGCGCTTTTACGCCAGCGTGGAAGCATTGGGGCATGACGAGGCCAAGCAGCGCATTGTGCATGCTCAAGGCGACCAGACGAAACGCACCTCGGTGTTCGACATAATCCGCGGCTACGATTGGCCGCAAGGCTTTACCGGCAGGGCGCTGCGCAATCAGTTTCTTGAGCAGTGGCACGGCAGCGAAGAGGCACTGACGGGCATTGCCGAGGCCGAGCGCGCCGCCTTTTGGGCGGCCGCCAGCACCGGTGACTACAAAATGGCTATGGTCTGGGCCGGCGAAGCAGTCGACATGATATCCACGATTGAAAGTGCAGGTGTACTGGTCCAGCACATCAGCGCGCATGCTGAAACGCAATTGCGTCTGGCAGACGGCCTGCTGCGTTGACGTCGATGCCTTACCCCATTCTCTATTCGTTTCGCCGTTGCCCTTATGCCATGCGAGCCCGCTTGGCCATAGCCGTTAGCGGACAAGTGTGCGAACTGCGTGAAGTCGTGTTGCGCGATAAGCCGCAGGCCTTGCTGGCAGCATCGCCCAAGGCCACCGTGCCGGTGTTGATTGACGAGCAGGGCAAGGTGATCGACCAGAGTCTTGAGATTATGCTTTGGGCGTTGCAGCGCAATGATCCGCAGCGCTGGTTGGCTCCGGCGCTTCAGGATCTGCCAGCCATGCTTGCCCTTATCGCTCAGTGCGATGCCGGCTTTAAGCATAATCTGGATCGCTATAAATACCCCGATCGTTATGAAAACGTTGTTGCCAGTGAGCACCGGGATCAGGCTGGCTTGTGGTTGATACAGCTAGAGGCCAGACTGGCTGCTACACCGTTCTTGTTTGGGGCGCAGGTGGCCCTGGCCGATATGGCCATTGCCCCTTTTGTACGCCAGTTTGCGCATACCGACAGAGACTGGTTCGACCACCAGCCCTGGCCGGCGCTTCAGCGCTGGTTGCAGGCGTGGCAGCAATCGGCTTTATTTGAGCGAGTTATGTTCAAGTTCGTACCGTGGACGCCCGAATCGATGGCTGTATTGTTTCCGGCTTAAGCGAAAAGGGCGCCTTGTGACAGGCGCCCTTTGGGCTACAACGATTGCGCGGCGGGCTTCCCGGCCCAGCGGCGTATGTGCGCTGGTCTTTATTACATACCAGCGGCAACAATGGAAAATCCATTGTCAACGTGGGTAATTTCGCCGGTGATGGCGGCGGCCAGGTCCGACAGCAGGAAGGCGGCGACATTGCCGACGTCTTCAATCGTGATATTGCGGCGCAGCGGGGCGTTGGCTTCGACAAATTTAAGGAAGCTGCCGAAGTCTTTGATGCCGCTGGCGGCCAGTGTTTTGACGGGTCCGGCTGAAATGGCGTTGGCGCGAATGCCCAGGGGGCCCAGCGAAGCAGCCAGGTAACGTGTGCTGGCCTCGAGCGAGGCTTTGGCCAGGCCCATGGTGTTGTAGTTGGGCACGACTTTTTCCGAGCCCAGGTAGGTCAGCGTCAGCAGTGCGCTTTGACGCCCTTTAAGCATGGGCAGGGCCGCTTTGGCCAGTGCCGGAAAGCTGTAGGCTGAAATATCGTGGGCAATGCGGAAGCCTTCGCGGCTCATGCCTTCAAGGAAATCGCCAGCAATGGCTTCGCGCGGGGCAAAACCAATAGCGTGAACCAGGCCGTCAAGGCCATCCCAGCGTTTTTGCAGCTCGGCAATGGCACCGTCTATTTGAGCGTCTTCAGCGACGTCGCATGGCAGGACGATGTCGCTGCCCATTTCGGCGGCGTATTCGGTAACGCGGTCTTTAAAGCGATCGCCTACGTAGGTGAATGCCAGTTCGGCGCCTTGCTTGCGGCAGGCTTGCGCTATGCCGTACGCAATGGAACGGTTAGAAATCACACCGGTGATTAAGATGCGTTTACCGTCTAGAAAACCCATTTTTGATAATCCTGTTTTATTGATATAGAGGAATTAGCCGCGCACATTCGTGCCAGGCACGCGTAATTGCTTGCCACGGGCCAGGTTATTGTTTTTCAGATTGTTCAGTTTACGCAGTTCGTCGACCGAGGTATCGTAGCGCTTGGCCAGGGCAAATAGGGTGTCGCCCTTTTTTACCATATGGGTACGCACGTTCGCCTTGCGGCGAACGACCACGACGTCTTTGCCGCGGGCCGGTGCTGAAGTAACGCTGCGGCGGGTTGTTGCCACTGGCGTGGCGTTGTCAATATTGCTGACGTTCAGCGAGGCCAGTTGAATGCCGCCAGTCGAATTAGCGGCGGGCACTAGCAAGGTTTGGGCAACCGCTTTGACCCCTTTTCTGCTTAAGCCATTGATCTTGCGTAACTGAGCGACGCTGATGCCGTGCTTTTTGGCGATGGTGGCGTACGATTCGCCGCGTTGCGTTTTATAGGTGTTCCAGGCGCTGAGCTGGCCCTTGTAGGCCTGAAGATTGGCATTGAAAATATCGACGCGGTTTGTGGGCAGCAGAAGTGTCGGGTTGTGTTCGCTGAGAATAACCGGCCGGTTAAACGATGCATTAAGCATCTTGAACTCTTCAACAGGCATTTCGGCTAGCTGCGCCGCGACGGCAATGTCGATATTGGCCGGTTTTTCGCTGGCGGCCAGGTTTTTTACGGTGGTGAAATACGGTGTATTACTGACGTCGGGTAAGGTGATGCCATATTTTTTTGGGTTGGCGATAATGTTTTTGATGGCCTGCAGCTTGGGCACGTAATTACGTGTTTCGCTGGGCATCTTCAGCGATATGTAATCCGAGGGCTGGCCGTTGTTGTTGTTTTTATTGATGGCCCGGCGCACGGACCCTTCTCCCCAGTTATACGAGGCCAGGGCCAGATACCAGTCGCCCTGGAACTCGTAAAGATAACTTAGGTAGTCAAGCGCTGCATTGGTGGAAGCCACAGGGTCGCGGCGCTGGTCGCGCCAGGCGTCTTGCTGCAGGTTGTAATGCAGGCCGGTAGCAGGAACAAATTGCCACAGCCCCGAGGCTTTGGCACGCGAATAAGCCACCGGGTTATAAGCGCTTTCAACAAAGGGCAGTAAAGCCAGTTCGGTGGGCAGGCCGCGGCGGTCAAGCTCGTCGACGATGAAAAACAAATACTTGCTGGCCCGCTGGCTCATGCGCAGCACCGATTCTGGGTGCGACGCGTAGTAGTCGGTCCATTGGTCGGTCAGTTCGGTGTTTAGATTGGGGATGGCAAAACCGCGACGGATGCGGTCCCACATATCGCGCGGGGGGTGCGTCAGGTCGATCGTGCGTGATGTTTCGGCAGCGGTATAGACTTTTTTGTTTGAGACTTGGTTGGGCTGATTGCTGGCGCAGCCGGCTAAGACTGCTGCAAAGAGCAGAATGAATAGTCGCAGGTAGTTCATCGGCAATTCATTTAAAGTTGTTCTTCCATTCACGCAAGCTGGTAAAAACGGCTACATCAGAATTTAACTGGGCGCCCGCATAGGTTTGGGCGGCGTCCGCTACATTTGCTTGTTGTGTTCGAAAAAATGGGTTGGTTTGAAGCTCGACACCAATGGTTGATGGTAAAGTGGGTAAAGCCTGTGCACGTAATTGTTGCGCTACTTCCCAGCGCTGCCGCAAGGCAGGGTTGTCGGGCTCTACTTGCAGCGCCCACCGCAAATTGGCAAGCGTGTACTCGTGGGCGCAACATACCAGCGTCTCTGGCGGCAAACAGCTAAGTTTACCCAGAGAATCCACCATTTGGACAGGAGTACCTTCAAATAATCGGCCGCATCCCGCAGAAAAGAGTGTATCACCACAAAAAACCAAGGGTTTTCCCGTGCTTAAATGGCCGTAATACGCAATGTGTCCGGCTGTGTGACCCGGGATGTCCAGGACCGACAGGTGGAGATCCAGGTTGGGCAGCGTGACCGTGTCGCCTTCTTTTAGCCGGAAGTCGCAAGCGGGCAGGTTTTCGGTCGCGGGGCCGTAAACGGGGGCGCCGGTCAGCTTTTGCAGCGCCAATACGCCGCCGACATGGTCGCCGTGGTGGTGGGTGAGTAAAATGGCGTCCAGAACAAGCGAGTGCGACTCAAGCAAGTGTTCGATAGGCGCCGATACGCCTGGGTCGACAACGACGGCATGGCCGTCTTGGCAGGCCAGCCATATATAGTTGTCGGACAATGCGGGCACAGGGAGCAGTTGCATTTGGCGGCTGTCGGGATTAAAAGTTGTCGTTGTCATAGAGCCAGGAGTTCAAGTGTCGTTGGACCAACCCCTTATTGTAGAGCTTGCCGAGTGGCTTAACACGCCAGCCGGGCAATACGTTCAGCGCTGGGAGCAAAAGAAGGTCGATGCCATGGTGGCCAATGTGTTTGGCTATCATGCAATCCAGGTCGGTTTGCCGCACTACGATTTCTTGCAGGCCAATCGTATTCCTTATAAGGGGCGTACGCGTTTATGCGGCGAGGCCGAGCCGAATTTGCCTGGCGCGGCGCTATTTGCCGAGCCGGAAAATCTGCCGTTCGATAGCCAAAGCATCGATCTGCTGGTGCTGCCGCATGTGCTTGAATGCTCCACGGCGCCGCACCAGGTCTTGCGCGAAGCCGAGCGCGTGTTGATGCCCGAAGGGCGGGTGGTGATCTCGGGCTTTAATCCATGGAGCTTGTGGGGGGCGCACGAGCGTGTGCCGGGACTGGACCCGATCATGCCGGTTCCCGCCCACATGCAAGTCTCTTTGGCGCGGCTTAAAGATTGGTTTAAGCTATTGTCCTTCGAGGTCGATCGAGGCCATTTCGGCTGTTATGCGCCGCCATGCCTTAGCAATAAGTGGCTGGAACGCTGGGCTTTTATGGAGGCGGCCGGCGACCGCTGGTGGCCGGTGTGCGGCGCCGTCTATATGGTCTCGGCCGTGAAGCGCGTAGCTGGCGTGCGCCTGGTTGGTCCGAAGTGGGTCAACAGCAAGAAGCGTGTGCGCCGCGCGGCCGTGGTCACGGGCCGGCAGTCGCATTCCTGAACTACAACACGGCGCCGATGCGCCGAAACGTCAAATTAATGAATAGTCGTCATGTGGATATCTGGACCGACGGTGCTTGCAAAGGCAACCCGGGCCTGGGCGGGTGGGGGGCGCTGCTGCGTCAGGGGCCTCATGAAAAGGTGCTTTTCGGGGGCGAGCCCGACACCACGAATAATCGCATGGAATTGCTGGCCGTCATCGAGGCGTTGAAAGCGCTGAAACGGCCTTGTGCCGTCACCGTCCACACCGATTCGCAATATGTGCAAAAGGGCATGACCGAATGGTTGCCGAACTGGAAGCGCCGCGGCTGGAAAACGGCGGACAAAAAGCCGGTGAAGAACGCCGATTTGTGGCAGGAACTCGAGAAGCAGGTGGCGCAGCACGACCTTGGCTGGAAATGGGTGCGCGGCCATGCGGGTGACCCGGGCAACGAGCGTGCCGATGAACTGGCCAATATGGGCGTGGAACAGACGCGCGCCTTGCTGAAAGCCACGCGATCCGCAGGTATGGCGTAACGCCCTCTAGTGGTACAGTCACACATCTTGACGGCGCGTGATTGTTTGTAACTTGGCGGCGCGTTCCTTTTCCTCCAATTGAGTATCGATTAATTGTTTATCGTATGAAAATGAATACCGCGGGTTTTGTCGTTGCCCTAGTGATTGGGGCTGTATTGGGCGTTGCCGGATCGCGCTGGATTGCCGCAGATCCTCCTGTGGGCGCCGCTGCCGCGCCAACGGCGCCCGCCGCAGCGAAAAGCACAACAGACAAGGACCGGATCGGCGTCGAGGTCGCCCAGGCAGTGCGCATTGAAATGCCGCGCGGTATCTCGGCGGTCGGAACCTTGCGCTCCGAAAATTCCGTTATGTTGCGTCCCGAAGTCACGGGGCGTATTAGTGAAATCAATTTTGTGGAAGGCGGAAAGGTCACTAAAGGACAAGTGCTTGTGCGCCTGGACGACAGCGTGAACAAGGCGCAATTACAGCAGGCGCAGGCTAATTTGAACCTGACCGCCAGCCAGCATCGCCGCGCGGCCGAATTAAGCAAGCAGGGTTTTATCAGCAAGCAGGCTTACGACGAAGCGGCCAGCCAGTTGCAAGTGCAGCAAGCTGCCGCCGCGCTGGCCAAGGCGCAACTGGAAAAAACCGTGATCGTGGCGCCCTTTGACGGGCTGATCGGCTTGCGCAATGTCTCGGTCGGGGACTATGTCAGCCCGGGCATCGACCTGGTGCCGATTGAATCGATTAATCCCTTGCAGGTCGATTTTCGAGTTCCCGAACAATTCCTGGGTCAGGTTCACAAAGGCCTTAAGCTGAGCGTGCGTTTTGATGCCTTGCCGGGTCAAACCCGCGAGGGCGTGGTCGAGGCGATCAGCCCCCTGGTCGACGTGGGCGGTCGATCCATCTTATTGCGCGCCAGCGTGCCCAATGCCGATGACGCGCTGCGCCCCGGTGTGTTTGCCCAGGTGCAATTGCAGTTTTCCGACGACGGAGCCATCGTGATTCCTGAAACGGCCCTGGCGTCGTCGGGCGAGTCGCGCTATGTCTATCGGCTTGAGCAAGATCGCGTCAAGCGCGTCGCGGTGCAAACCGGGCAGCGCCGCAGCGGCAAGGTCGAGGTGGTCAGCGGTCTGCAGGAAGGCGATCGGGTCGTGGTCGCGGGCTTGCAGAAAGTCGCCGACGGATCGGCGGTTAAGGTGCTGACCCCCGCTCCCGCCGCGGCCTCCCGCTAATTCCCGGACGTCATCATGGTTCTTTCCGATATCTGCATCAAGCGTCCGGTTCTGGCGACGGTGATCTCGCTGCTCATCGTCCTGGTCGGATTTATTTCCTATCAGCGCCTGACGGTACGCGAGTACCCCGCCATCGACGAGCCGGTGGTGTCGGTGGTGACGGTGTACAAAGGCGCTTCGCCGGAAGTGGTCGAGTCGCAGGTCACCAAGCCGCTGGAAGACCAGTTGGCGGGGATCGAGGGGGTCGATGTCATGACCTCGCGCAGCCGTTCCGAACGCAGCAATATCAGCATCAAGTTCAATCTGACGCGCGACCCGGATTCGGCCGCGGCCGATGTGCGCGACAAGGTCTCGCGTGCGCGCCGTTTCTTGCCTGACGAGATTGACGAGCCCATCATCAGCAAGGTCGAGGCCGACGCCACACCGATTATTTATATTGCGGTCGAGGCGGGCAGCTATAACGCCATGCAGGCTTCGGACTACATTACGCGTTACGTCAAAACCCGGCTGTCGGTGCTGCCGGGCGCCGCCGAAGTACGCATCTTTGGCGAACGCCTGCCGGCCATGCGGGTCTATATCGACCGCGCCAAGCTGGGGGCGTATTCCCTGACCGTGCAAGACGTGGAGTCGGCGCTGCGCCAGCAGAATGTGTTGATTCCCGCCGGACGCATCGAGTCGACAATGCGCGAGTTTTCGGTGACGTCGTCCACCGACTTGCAGACGACGGAACAGTTTCGTAACGTCGTGATTGCGACGGTCAAGGCCTACCCGGTACGGTTGGGCGACGTGGCCGATGTGCAAATAGGGCCGGCCGACGAGCGCGTCTTGTCGCGCTTCAATGGCAACGACAGCCTGAATATCGGCAT
>LNAP01002076.1_pt1 | contig 35915 bp, 32 predicted proteins | sample 602601 | NCBI WGS metagenome assembly LNAP01 (sample SAMN02440304, study PRJNA202911) | soil metagenome | biome: Subtropical and temperate rainforests or woodlands; isolation source: soil samples (1 kg each in a 20% v/v slurry with milli Q water) were... ... | reverse complement strand
CGCTATTAGCTTGACGCTGGCTCCTAAAAAGGTTCCTCCAATTCAAGCAAATCTTGTACTCGGCCAGGCACCTGGTTCGGGCGGTAAGGCTGGCGGTCTAAGTGGGGCTGGTGGTTATAGGTACTCTGGCCAGGCGAAGAAATGGGAGGAGGGTCAGCCCTACATGGAATCCATCAAGGGGATCATGCGGGCGCTAGCATTGGGTGGAATTCCAAAAGGTTACTCCATGGGCAAGTTGGCCAGCACCGATACATTGCCTGCGTGTTACCAAGACGGCATCCAGTTCGATTTTTCACGGTCCCAACTGATGATGGGGCACAACTTCAAAGTTCTCGTTGGCGTCGTCCGAAATACATTGAATGTACCGGTTATGTTCGATGAGACATCTTGCACTCATCCAATGCTAGCGGCGTCCGCGGCATGGCCGCGGAACATGCTTGAGCCAGGCGACAAGACCGAGGTTTACATCATCACAAGGGTCGGCGAAGCGCCGGCGGATGAATCAGCACGCCCAAGTTTGCTTAATTAAGGAGGGGACATGCTCAAGTCATACTGGGCTCGCCTGAGCCCCACCACTAAGCGAGTGCTTGTCATGTTGTCGTGCTGGCGATAGTTACTGCTCTCAGTGCCATTGGCGGCAATGAGAAACGTAAGTCTGGTGGTAAGCAAACCATCGGTAACGTGTTAACTGACAGCGATCCACGTGCAGTCGGTCTAGATGCGTTAAATGCCACCCAGCGTCAACAGGGGAAAAATCTCAACGATCTGACGCGGAACGTGAAGACGCTGCTTGACGGGGCCACACAGCAGCAGGAGCTACGCGATGGTCTGAAAGACCTATCAAAACAGGTAGCGGATGTTTCGACGCAGCTGAGTTCGACTACTCAGACAGCTGAAGCACTTAAGGCTGACAATGAAAGGCTGCAGCAAGCTTTAAAAGAAACTCAAGATAAGGCGCCACCGCCTGAAAAGGAGGCTGTTCTTAAAGAGAAGGAAGAGAGAGTCAAGGCTGAGCAACTGGCTCAACGTCGATATAACAATGCAGCCGTTGATCCTAACAAGAACATCGGTGCTTTTTTTGCCAATGCTCCGGCACCCGCCGCAGATCCGGTAAAGCCAGGGCAGAGTCCAAAGAAAGAAGAGCGACTCACAATCAGCACTATCGGCGCAACTGAGCCTGAGGAAAGCAAGGACAAGAACAAGGAAGAGGAGGTTTACCTACCAGCTGGCTCGATCCTATCTGGCGCAATCATCACTGGTATCGACGCGCCAACCGGTAGTGGAGCTCGGAAAGACCCTTTCCCAGTTCTGCTTCGTGTGAAGAAAGAGGCTGTTCTGCCTAACCGCTTCAGGGCGGATGTGCGTGAATGTTTCCTCATCGCGAGTGCCTTTGGTGATCTTTCCTCCGAACGCGCCTACATGCGAGCCGAGACGATTTCTTGCGTACGTGACGACGGCGCTGTGATCGAAACTGGTATGGATGCATATGCCTCTGGTGAGGACGGTAAAGCTGGCGTTCGTGGTCGACTGATTTCGAAGCAAGGTGCGATTTTAGCAAGGTCGCTCATGGCCGGCTTCATGCAGGGTGTGAGTGAAGCATTCAGTGTCCGCCAAGTACCAAGCATCAACGTTACGGGTACCGGTAGCAGCACCGGTGGCTCGGGCAAGGTGGTAAGCCCGGTTTACGAACAGGCCTTCAGCTCGCAAGCAATGCAAGGTGCTGCGATCGGTGGAACCGGCAAGGCCTTGGAGCGCATTGCTGATTTCTACCTCGAGATGGCTGAGAACCTCTACCCAGTCATTGAGGTAGATGCTGCTCGTGAAATCGACTTTGTCGTGAAGAAGGGTGTGCAGTTAAAGCTTCAAACAAAGCGCTGATTTCGCAGACCCTAGACAGGGGCAGATTAGCCCCTGTCTACAAATTCAAATACGGATACTCCAACCATGAAAATGAAATCACGGTTCACATTCGCGCGCCTGCTTATCGCTGCTGGCTTTGTTTCAGCACTGAGCGGTTGCTCGTTTCTTCAGATTGGTCAGTCGGATTATTCATGTAAGGGCATGCCTGATGGCGTTACTTGTATGTCTGCACGTGACGTTTATCAGCTGACGGAAAACGAGAACTTTCGTCAAGTTGTAGAGCAACGTCAGGCCGCAAAGGACGAGGCAATTAAGGAAGGCAAGACGATCGAGGAAGTTATGCCGGCGGTAAGCCCGCATATTGCCGCTGGTGAGCGCTACGTCGTACCAAAACCAGCCCGTGATCCGATACCGATTCGTTCTCAAGCAACAGTGATGCGTATTTGGGTTGCCCCATGGGAGTCCGACAAGGGCGATCTGAACGTACCGGGTTACATGTACACAGAAATTGAGCCGCGTCGCTGGGAGATCGGCACCCCAGCGCCGAAACCAACTGCCTCGATTCGACCACTTGAGTCGCGTAAAGCCGTGCCGCCAGCGGTACAAAACTAACACCCCCCAAAAAGCAATAAGCAGGAGACACCCCATGCAACTGAGCATGAACAACCACCAAAAACGTCGCGCAAAAGACGTTATGAAATTCGGTGTTGCACTGATGGTTACAGTCATGGCCACCCAGGCTATGGCAGGTACCGGTGGTGACAGCTTCGACTCCATCTGGGTAACGCTGACCGACTGGATGCAAGGCACCTTGGGCCGAGTTGTAGCTGGCTCTATGGTTCTCGTAGGCATCGTTTCCGGCATCGTTCGACAGTCGATCATGAGTTTCGCGACGGGTGTCGGTGGCGGCGTCGGTCTCTACAACACTCCGACCATCATCGAATCGATCATGACCGCAACTCTGCCGGCTACCCACTCGTTGGTAACCGCGGCCGTACCTTTGGCTCAGCAGATCTAGTTTCAAACGCAATAACCAAAGCCGGCCTTGCCGGCTTTTGGGCTTTCTTAACGGGATCGGAGTTCGAATGTGAACGGGATGAAAAAAAAGGGAATTCTCGCGCTTTCAGCATTGGCCTTATCGTGGTCGGTGACCGGTAATGCTGCTTCTCAATGTATTGAAAGCGCCGAGTCGCTGGCCATCAACCCAATAGCTTCATTCGAAGGCGGTTCCGTTACTGTCTCGTACTCACTGAAGCGCAATGACTGCACTTCGACGGGCTCTTTTAGTCTTCCGATCGCAATTGGAGGGCCAAAGGGTGCGCAGCTCGGAAAATGTGAGGGTGTTCGTACAAAGGAAGAATTTTCCTGTAATGGATCTGCAGCATTACCGGCTGGATTCACGGGCCCGCTGGTTATTAGCGTAGGAGGGGAATTAGCCGAGACGATCGTTCAACCCAAGCAAACGCAGCCAGTCGCTGAAGACATGGAGGTGCTGAATGATGAAGATAAAACTCTCGTAATTCCGCTCGTATTGAAGGGCGCTGGAGTAACAGCGGATTCATTTGAGTTAGAAAATTTGCCTGATTCGAATGTAGGGCAAATCCTTCTTAAAGGCACCACAGTCACGTTCATACCCCTACCAGGTTGGAGCGGTATTACAGGATTTTCGTATCGAGGCAAGGATCAGCACGGCGTTTACTCAAATGTGGCGAATGTTCGCATCGTCACCAGCCTCATGAATGATCCGCCAATTGTAATACCTCATCCTGCAGTCGGTTCAGAGGACATCCCTTTTACCTTCACACCGGTGGTGAAGGATATTGATGGCGTCGACATCTATCAGCTCGTTGTCGAAGCCCAAGGATCGCACGTATCCGCATCGGTTTCGGATGATCGCCATTCCCTGAAAATCACACCTGAACTCAACTGGAATGGTGAGGACTTTATCAAGATCACTGCAATGGATGCTGCAGGTGAAAAAAGTACCGTCACGGACATTCGGGTTGTCATTCAGCCGGTCAACGACGCTCCGAATGTTGATGCAATATCAATTACCATTGACGAGGACGTCGCCGGCAGGGCACCGATTATTTTTACCGACCAAGATGGTCAAGCGCCATATCGTTTCACCGTAGGTGGCCAGCCCTCAAAATCTATTGGTGGATGCGGTATTGACGGTAATTATGTGGTTTTCACGCCCGCGAAAGACTGGAACGGCCAAACCACATGCTCAGTTACGGCAATTGACGCCAGTAACACATCCTCAAAACCTGCAGTAGTGACAATCAACGTCAACCCGGTTCCAGACAAGCCGGTCGTAGAAAGTAAGACGGTGACAATGAATCAGGGCGCCTCGACGTCGGTGACTCTCTCAGTAACAGATCCCGACAAGGTCGACACCTTTTCTCTATCCAGCGCAACACCACAAGACGCGACCTTTGGTTCGTATTCTTTCAGCGGCTCACTGTCCCCATCATTCGTGGGGAGTCGTGTAATTGCGTACACGGCCAAAGATTCTTTCGGCCTTAGCTCTGATACGGGGTTCATCACAGTCAAAGTCCTACCTGTAAACGTAGCTCCGGTTGTAGACGCCATTGATGCATTGACATCAATCGAGACGCCTGTTTCTGTGGAGCTGACCGCGACAGATGCGAACCATGATTCGCCACTAACATTTGCTATTGCACAATCGGTAGCACCCGCTGCGGGTTCACTGACGCTTGTAAAAAATGTGCTTACTTTTTCCCCGGCTACAGGGTTTATAGGAACGGCGACATCTAAGGTGACCGCAACAGATACTGCCGGCGCTGTCTCTGCGAGCCAGTCCATTACATTCAACGTTCAGGCGGATCAGATTGTTGCTTACGATCCCGACGTACCTGATACCCACGCTATTGTCATCGTGCAACAACCGCCGGCAAATGTCGGGGTAATCACAGCGGTCGGAATGAATGTAACCTTTGCCCCCGTTGAAGGTTACTTCGGGCCTGGATCATTCAAATACAAGGTTCGGGATACAGCCGGCTTGGAATCAGCTGTTAAAGACGGCGTAATCATTGTCGATAAAACCAACTTTGCACCAACATTAGCGAGTGCTGATCTCACGGCATACGAAGGTGAAGCGTCAGCTGCTGTAGCGCCGACAGTCGCGGACAAAAACCTGTATGACGCTGGTCAGCACACATTCAGTGTGCCAATCCAAGCAATGACGGGTGTCGCAGAGGTCGTGAGCAATAAGCTCATTTTCAACGCACCGTTCGGTTTCCAAGGCAAAACGTCGTTCAAATTTATTGCTCGTGATTTAGCTGGAGCTGAGGTGATCGGCACGGCAAACGTGACGGTTATCGCTAAAAACTTTCCGCCGACAATGGTCGCACTTGATATGCAGACCACGGAGATCACGCCTGTGTCCGGCGTTCCAACGGTGGTTGATCCAAATCCCACGGATACATTTGCCTTTAAGGTCATTGGCACGCCAGTAGGAGGCACCGCTGTAGCTGCTGGAGGCAAAGTTAGCTATACCCCTCGTGAAGGTTGGATAGGGACTGATAGTTTCCTCATCAGTGCTACAGACGCAGCGGGATCTACAGTAATAGGGCTGGCTACTGTGACCGTAGTACCGAACAACCTGGCGCCAGAGAGACTGGTTGGATTAATCACAGGCCTCGAAAATACACCGGCAGCACCCTATTACCCCGTCATTACAGACAAGAATCTGTACGACCAAGGCCAGCACCTTCTGAAAGTGGTTACCCAACCTGCAAACGGATCCGTGGCTGTGACCGGCAATATGCTTATTTTTACACCGGCCAAAGATTTTATTGGTGATGATTCATTCATCGTTGAGGCAACTGATTTAGGGGGCTTGAAAGCCACTGGTTCGGTTGCCGTTCATGTACTCCAAAACAACCTGCAGCCAGAGAGTGCAGCGCTGAGTATTACCACCTACGAAAACACCAAGTCGGCCGCTTTTAAGCCTGAGGTTGATGATCCAAACGTCTGGGATTCCTTCAGCTACGAAGTTGTAAGCCAACCTTCGCACGGTAGCGTACTCGCCAGTCAAAATGGCTACATCTACACGCCTAACCCTAGCTACGTGGGCAATGATTCGTTTGCTTTCCGAGTGGTCGACGCAGGTGGCGAATATATTGAGTCTCTAGCTCGAGTAGCAGTTCTAAGGAAGAACACGCCTCCGACAGGCCTTAAACCAACGGTCGTATATTTCTACGAGGGGGTTGGAGGAAAGGAGCGACTGAGTGCTGTAGACGCCAACGATTGGGGTTCCCGGTCGTTTCGCAGCCTGAGCATGGGTATGTATGGTTCAACGGTAATGACGAAATGAACTTCAAGACTGACGGTCGTACTCAGACCTCAGTCGTCATCAAGGTCACAGACCAGGATGGGGAGTCGGTGAACGTTACCGTGGTGCTCATGCCGAAAAGCATCGCTGATGTAGTGGATCAGATGCCAATCGAACAGATTGATAAAGATAGATTGTCCACCCCTGCCATCACTAAGGAGTTCAACAGAACAGACGGTCGACCAGGGTTAATGGTGACAGAGCCTGTAGCTATACAGGCTCTTGGGACTGACATTATTGCGTTTGTAGAGAAATCATCAGGCCTTGGTCTGAAGGTAGGTCGCAAACCACTAGAACCAGGTCAAGCAGTTCGTCTGCCTATTGATCGGGTGACAGTTGATAGCCTGGGTGCCGCTGTCGCAGCCCTGACTGCAGGTGAGGCTGGCAATGGGAGGCTACTGCTGTTTAGGGGCGACCTGACTGGTTCGGCCTTTGCGATTCCATATGAAGTATGGGCTCTGCAGGGCGCGATAAAGACTTCAGCGGATAGCGTGCCTTTGGGCCTGCAATCTGTACGAGCGCAATTCGAGCCGGGAAATAATGTTTGTCTGAACACGGTTCGGACACTATCGGCCCAGAACTCCAACCCCTACGACAATCCGGTATGTCTACTTGAGTTTACAAAGGCATTGCCGGAGTACAAGGACCTGTCCAGCGATTCTACGTTGGCTTTGCAGGGCACCGCCGCGGATGTCGGCTCGTACCCAATCGAGGCCTCTTCCTACATTGTTGGACCTGATGGTCAGAAGTATCTCCTTGGCACCTATTCAAAGGCGGTGACCTTTGTCTCCCCAGTAGCCACCGTGAAAATAGGGCCAAAATACCCGTTCGATAAAGCGTATTTCAAAGTCGAAGATCTGGATATTGAGTTCGTTCAGCAGTCAGGAACTGCTTGTGATTTGACGATAATTGAGCGCCGCGCAATGACTGCAGCTTCGTCTTATTCGACTAAGCCTCTGTGCTTTGTCGAGTGGGAGGAGATTTCTCCAGGTCTCACCATTCGACCCAATTGGGAAAGGCCATACCTGGTTGGCAACGCACAAATGCTCGGCGAAAACAAAATTCAGTGGAAGCTTTCTGTCTTCACACCGTCGGGCAAAAAAATTGAACTAGGATCGGACAAATTCACTTTTGACGTTATTGAGCCGTCGTTCCCTACAGTTACCTATACGTCCAAGACGAAAGTAAACGATTCGTTGTTGGTGTCACCGCTGGCCGGTGGTTACATCGGCGATGCCGTCGTGACTTCTGTGAGTGCACGGCTACAGCTCAAAAACAACGTCAATCAAGGTAAGGTCCAAAGTGAGGAAATTGCGCCTTCCTTTGGGGACATCATGACGGTGTACCGCCGTATTTACACGGCCCCATTCACCGCTCTATGGCAAAAACGTTCGCTCTTCGTCGATGTGAACTACACGCTGTTACCTGATTTGATCACACACTCCCTGGTCGACGTTCTTGCGGTTCCTGACGAGAGCATTGTTCCGATTATCGATAACGAAAATGGGAAGATTCTTTCCACTGAGGCACTGGAGGTTAATGTTGGGATCGGTGATGCATACGACTCAACCAAGACCTATAACGAGTCAACGATGGGGTCATGGGAGATTCGTCTGATTCAGAAGCCGACTTGGAACTCTGTAACGGAAGTTGCACCATGGGTAAAAGCTGATGGTGCCGGTCATGCGTCATTCGCTTTGAACGTTGCAGATCTTGCTGGCAAAAACCTTCGCGTCTTCGCGGAGGCTCGGATCATATCTCCCGTTCCGGAGTACACCGTTACCAGAACTTCGCCACAGCCACTGTCACTCGCAATTTTGAACGGCGCAGCGCTAGACGGATCGATTCGTGCGCTGCGGTTAACGGGTGAAGCTCCCCTCCGGGTAACGCTGTTCGCGGATGTCACCAATCGTGCCTGGACCAAAGACCTCGGTAATGTCCGGTGGGAGCAATCCACTGAAGGTGGCGCATGGACTGAAATTCCAAATAAAAGCCGCACACCACAACGAATTGCTCTGACCCTGGCCAAAGGGAAATACAAGATTCGCGCGGAGCTCACGAACAAGAACTCTGGCGCAAAATCGATGACCGACGAAATTGAGATTGCTGCCTACAACATTCCCAAGGGGATACTCAAAGGCGCGGGCAACACGTTTCTTGATGCGAATGCTCGATTCAGAGTGCTGCAGGTGAATGCACAGCCAATTGATCTTACAAATATCGATGTCGAGTGGAGCTATGACCGTGGTGTCACGTGGACACCAGGTAGCGATAGCGTTGTGTTTACCCGTAGTGCCGAGGAGCGCGTCTATGTCTACATGAGAATGAGATACAAAGATTCTCCGACCGACGATCCTCGGGTTTGGAAGACGATTCGTTCTGGCGTTGCATTCAGAAAGGTGCGTCCACCCAGAGTGCAGCTGATCGGACCGCGTCGTCCGGAAGTAGGGAAAGAGTCAACATGGGTAGCGAACTTGCTTATGCCGTACCCGAACATGGATTTAACAATGGATGGTGAATTCATCATGCCGGACGGGAAAACAATCGTCCCTGGCCAAGAGGCCAAGTACACGCCTGTGGATTCTGATATCACCGAAGAGCGCACTTATCTGAGCTACCGCGCTTGGATCAATGGGTACCGTGATCGAGGAGGTGAGGGCATAACTCAACAGCGAATCACTTTCTGGATTTACGATTGGCCGGCCTGGGCGATCTCCCCGACATTCTCAGCTGAGTACGCACCGGCCGACCTGAGCTTACGCGTAAGGAATATCGGTGAGTTCAAAGCCGTCGAGGGTGTCTATTACGACTGGGAGATGCCAGCTATGCCCGGTTATTCAGTTGTGAAAGACGACAACATGGCGCTGCGGATACTGACCATCGATGAGCCAGGCGAGTTTCCATTCAAGGTGCATGTTTACGACGCTCGTGGCAACTACACCCTTGTTGAAAAAAATATGATCTTCAAGGAGCCACCACCATGGGCAATCACGCTTAAGTGGACAGGTGATAACAACGCAGCCCGTGCACCTCTCGGCATCATGGTTCGGCCAGAAATCACTGGTGGACATCCAAAAGACCGGATTACGAACATGACGTACACCCTTAACGGATCTGAGATCGATACCGGCGGATCTCGATATGCGCGCGCAACGCTACCTGCAGAAGGTCAGTACCAGGTCGCCATGGCTGTTCAGTCCCAAATGAACAAGGGAGGAACCGGTGAGGTGTCTATCGATGTGAAGCAGAACCAGAAACCTACCTGCGACTTGCAGGTCAAGGAGAGTGGTTCAGCGTGGACTGCTACCGCGAAATGTGTTGATCCTGATGGCCGGATAGCCCGTCACAATTGGTTCGTAAATGACAAATTGCAGGGGTTAGGAGGGTCGATGATCACAATTTCGAAAAGAACGTACCCTGATGCACCGAAGATCCTGCTCTACGCCACAGATGACTCTGCTGAAGACTCAGCACCAGTAGTTTGGTAACGCCATAGGGCGCCGAAAGGCGCCCTTTCTTTTGACCCCAATGAAGGGTCAGATTCAACACCCTCTAAAAGTGTGCAGCTATAGCCTGATGACATCGTAAAAGAGGTGTCCTCATGCTCCGAAGAATCTTCTGCGCAATTTTGCTCATCACGTCTGCAAGCAGCTGCTGCACTGCAAATGCCCAAGAAAATAACGTAACAACGCCATTGCCAATTAACGGAATGATCGCGGCGGTCAAGAACGGAAAGCTTGCGTTCGTAAGTGATAATGGCCGATTTGTTTTTCGTGGGAGTTTGTATGACACCTGGAGCCAAAAAGAAATTTCTTCGATCGATGACGCTGATCAAGCATTCCGCTATATCGATGTGGCGAAGCTCAAGTTCAACGTTGACGATCTGAGCCCCTTTACTCATGGGACTGGAAAGAAGCAGGTCATAATTTTTACCGACCCTCAGTGCCCGGCATGCAGCTTGCTTCTAACTGACCTCAAAAAAGTTGAAGGCTACACATTCAAAATTGTCGAGCTGTCAGCCCTCGGCGAAGAAAGTTCTAAAATTGTTAGATCGATGCATTGTGCAAACGATCAGAAACAAGCCTATGAAATTGCTGTAGGACTTCAGAAGCCGCGTGTGATAGACAGTCGCGGAGCAGATTGCGACACCTCTGCAATAGGCAAAAGAATTATTACAGCCCAAATGTTCGGGCTTAAAGGCGTCCCGTTTATTATTCGTGACGATGGTTTAACGCGCCAAGGATATGCAAAAGGTTCGCTCGAGCCTTGGCTGATTGGAGCCGCAAAATGAGCACCTTTCCCAAAGCTAAATTTCCACTTGCAGATTTGCTTAGCGTAGTTGCCTATGACGAGGATAAGAAGTACTTCGTCATGGACGACAACATGGCTGGGTTCGCCTTTTTGTGTCGCCCGCTGCCTGGAAGCGATGGCAAAGAGGGCGACCAACTTAAAAGCGTCATGAAACAAGCATGGCCTGCTGGAACAATGATTAATTTTTCGTCATTCCCATCGCAGAACATTAACGATCAAGTGAATTCGATGCTGAGAATGCGGATGCATTCTCCAGATGACATTGCGCATCAAGCAATCAAGAGCCGCGCTTCGTATCTGTTCAAAGGAACACTCGAACCGATTGATGATTATTCAGGTATCAAAGTACGTGAAATTCACACAATCATCACTGTCAAGTTTCCAATAGCCGAGCCGTTGCCAAGTGAAAAAGAAATTCAGATCATTAGTGAGCTTAGGGCTCAATTTGATTCGACATTCAAGAGTATCGGTTTCTGCCCTATAGGTTTAACACAAAACCTATATTTGGAAATTATGTCGTCGATCTTGAATCAAGGACCAACTGCGTCTTGGCGGGATCGAATGGCGCAGGAGGCGGATGATGATAAGCCGCTTAAAACACAGGTCTTGGATTATGATCGTACGCTAGAGGTTTTCAGTGATCATCTAAAAATTGGAAACACTCTGGTAAAAACTCTTAGTGTTAAAAAATTCCCTCGGCGCGTGATACAGGGGTCTGCAGCTTGGTATCTTGGTGATTTACTTACCGGAAACAATGGAATTAGAGAAAATTGCATAATTAGTTTTACTGTTTATTTTCCTGATCAACAAGCTGCAAAGGACAAAATGAACACCAAGCGTCAGTGGGCCAATAACCAGGCCTACGGACCTCTGCTAAAATTTGTACCAAAATTGGGTGCAAAAAAGCAGGGTATGGATGACCTGTTCAAGGAGATTGAGGAAGGCGAGGCTATAGTCCGATGCAACATGACAGTGATCGTTTTTGCTAATGATCGTGATCGTCTAGTACGTGCATCGTCCGAAGCACGAAATTATCTAGGTATTCGTCAGTTTTCGTTCCTGGAAGACAAATATTTTGTACTTCCATTATTTTTGAATGCTCTCCCATTTGGCGCTGACGCAAATGCAATTAATGAGAGCTATCGTTATAAAACGATGTCGGTGACTCAAGCGCTGCCACTGCTGCCAATTTATGGTGATTGGAAGGGCACCGGCTCCCCGATGATGCAGTTTGTTTCACGTAACGGGCAGTTGATGTCCTACTGCCTTTTCGATTCGGAAACCAATTACAACGCCACGGTAGCTGCGCAGTCCGGTAGCGGAAAGTCATTCTTAACAAACTACTTGATCACAGCATATCGGTCAGCTGGAGCTCAGGTATGGGTGATTGACGTAGGTCGATCGTACGAGAAGCTTGCCAAAGCATTTAACGGTGATTTCCTCGAGTTTAAGCCAGACGTCACGATATGTCTGAATCCCTTCGAGTTGGTTCAACAGTACTCAGAGGAGGAGGATGTCCTCATTGGGCTTCTGTGCGCGATGGCCGCTCCTACGAAAGCGCTTGAAGACCTTCAAGTCGCAGGTCTTCGAAAGCACACTCATGACGTTTGGGAAGTCAAAGGCCGTGATATGAGCGTCGATGACGTCGAGCAGTCTTTGCTTGGCGATGAAGACAGCCGTATCCAGGACGTCGGGAAGCAACTGTACCCGTTCACGTCAAAAGGAATGTACGGGAAGTACTTCAATGGCAAGAATAACGTTGACTTTAAAAACCCGTTTACCGTTCTTGAGCTCGAGGAGCTGAAGGGCCGGAAGCATCTTCAGCAGGTGGTTTTACTCCAGCTCATCTATCAGATTCAGCAGGCAATGTTCCTAGGGGATCGAGATCGCCAGAAAATTGTTGTGATCGATGAGGCTTGGTCGTTGCTTACAGAAGGTGACGTCGCAAAGTTCATCGAGCATGGCTACCGCCGCTTCCGTAAATACAACGGCGCTGCAATCACAATCACACAATCTGTAAACGACTTGTACGCAAGCCCGACAGGTCGCGCAATTGCGGAAAACTCAGCAAACACCTTTTTGCTGGGCCAGAAGGATGATGCTATCAACATCATTAAAAAAGAGGGCCGACTGGCTTTGAGTGATGGAGGGTTCAGCATCCTCAAGTCAGTTCATACGATCCGTGGCCAATACTCTGAGATATTCTTTATGACGGAGTCAGGCTCCGGTGTCGGGCGTTTGACAGTTGATAACTTTTCTAAGCTTCTTTACTCCACCACTCCTAAAGACGTGCATGACATCAATGTCTACGTTAACAAAGGCATGAATACGGCTGAAGGTATCAACGCTGTATTGCGCGATCGGGGAGTATCCGTATGAAGCCAGTAATAGTGAACGTTATAGTTTCCATCGCGTGCTCGTTGGGGACGATTGCAGCCTACAGTTTAATTAAGGATGAAACTTCAGCTACTCAGCTCGCTGTGCTGAATTACGACGTTGTTAATCTGCAAGGTGCTGGACACTCGAACTCGGAGCTTGAAGAAAACTATACGAACCTCCGCGAGTCGGCTAATAAATTAACTGCTGCAGGGTATGTTGTGGTCGACTCACGATCGTTAGTTTCATACCCGCCAGAGCTAGAGATTCCATTAATTGAACATGGTGTCGCAACTGATGGAGCCGAGGGGGCGGTAAGTGAATAAGCATTTAAAATTCATTTTGAAAGCATTGCCGCTCTCGGTAGCTATGGCAGGTGCCGCTTTATACGTGACGTCCCGATATGAAATTGGAATAGATCCACAAAAAAACACGTGCTTGAATTGGCGGGTCTTTGTAGTTGATCGATATGATACGAAAGTAGATCGTGACAAAATATATGCATTTCGATCGACTCAGATGGAGCCATTTTTTCCGAATGGCACGAAAATCATCAAATACGTCCGCGGTATCCCAGGCGATCGCGTCACGGTAGGCAAAGAAGTGATCTCTGTGAATGGTACTTCCAGAGGTGAAGGGCTACTGCTTGCTGCTCGCCTAGGTAAGCCAGAAAACCGATACATAAGAGATGAGATTATTCCAGACAATATGTTTTGGTTTATGGGCACATCTCACGATAGTTTTGATTCGAGATACTGGGGCTACGTTTCAAGTTCTGATGTGGTCGGGAGAGCCTACCCGATATGGTAAGTCTACGATCAGCACTTCTTTGTTTGGTTATAATCGGTTCTGTCGCGTCGGCTTATGGGAGCACCGACTTTGCGGCTCAAGAGAGTGCAGCAATTGAGAGTTTCAAAGAGGTCCTGGACGGAATAAAGACCAACACAGACAAGCAAGTCGACTTTGTTCTGAAAACTGAAGACCTCAGTTTTGCCCAAACACCGCTGATGCCAAACACTAATTCAGCCATTCCCGCACCAGTTGAGCAGGCTAGGGCATATCAGATATTCGTGTCATGGAGTCTTGGTGAAAGTGAGATCAAGAATCTGTTAAAGGAGTATCACGACAATAGAGAAGTTGAACTGGTTTTCAGGGGGATACCTGACGGAGTTTCATTGCAAGACGCGCTAGCAAAGGTACAGCGGTTGAGCCTTGAAACGAAGTCAAACACCCCGGTGCTGATAAACCCTGTTTTATTTGGGGAGTCGGGAATTGAAACTGTCCCCCAGATTCGTAAAGTTTCAGGGAGGCAAACAGTATATGTGGTATCAGGAACCACCTCTGTTCAAGCTGCGGAAGAGCAGTACCAAAAATTTAAAACACCTAAGCCGAATGCAATCGGGCCCGGCCTGCGAATAGCTGAGCGAGATTTAATCGAGGTTATGAAGGAACGACTCGCCAAAGTTAATTTTGCAGAACTGAAAGATAAGGCCCTGAGGAGGTTTTGGTCTAACCAGGTATTCGCTGAATTAGTTCCTGCACCAACGAGCAGAGTCAGAAAGCTGGATCCTTCAGTCGTGGTGCCACAAGATATTACAGGCGCCGACGGAACTTTAATCCACAAAGCTGGTGATCATATAAACCCGCTTGACATTCGACCTTTTACTCAGCGACTTGTGATTATCGATCCTGGTTATGAAAAACAGATCAATTTTGCAAAGGCACAGATAGAAAAATATAGTGATAAGCAGAATGTTGTGATTATTTTGTCAGAGGTAGATCGTGAGAAAGGTTGGGATGGATTTACAGAGGTCCAAAATAAAGTAGGCCGTGCGGTATACATCCTAAAAGACGATGTGCGTACGAGGTTTTCAATCGACTTTACGCCGTCAGTCGTAACGGCGGCAGATAATAATTTTTATATTGTCATTGCCGTGACAGTGCTAGCGCTCCAATCAATCCACTTTTCCAACGGTAAGGTTCTAGGGTACGAGGTGTTGGCTCGTCGCATTGTCTCGGGTCGTTTGCTTTCACCAGGCCAGTTCATGGCGAACTCGCAACCAGGTGAGTGGATTCTTTTGGATCGTGAGATAGTAACTCTAGTCGCCGATAACATTGCTGAGCTAAGTGGCATCGGCCCGTTATTTATTAATATCAGTGCTGAAACACTAACGTCGATTTCTGACGCCAAGTCTTTGATAAAGGCGCTAGCCGGTGTCTGTTCGCTAGGATTGGAAATCGTGCTTGAAATTTCTGAGAAGTACTCCGACGGTGCCGATAGTCTTGATTCATTGTTGTTGTTTGCAAGGTCTTTGGGCTTAGGAGTTGCAATTGATGACTTTGGTTCGGAAAACTCAAATATGGCACGATTGGTCGGACATAAGTGGGATTACTGCAAAATTGACCTGCCTGCCTTGTTAGTCCCGACTAATCTTGCTCTCCTTACTGAAATTCGCGATTACTGCATGGCCAATCATGTAGGTTTGATATTAGAGAAAGTTGAAGATGTTTCCATTCTAAGTGGCTGGCTTAAACCACTGAATGGTGCTTCGCTTCAAGGCTTCGCTCTCTCTAAACCAGACGTACTCAATCGAGCGCCTTCGCTTTCACAGAGTTCAAGGTAGTACTTATGTTCATCCGTAGTTTAGGCCTGTTGGTCTCTCTGTTATTGTGTTTTTATGCTCAATATTCGGCCTCAGATCAGTCTGTAACTGATTCTTTGTCCTGCCCTAATGCTGAGCTTTTTAGCGGTAAATTATTTACTGACGTCTGTTGGGCGTGTTTGTTTCCTATCCGAATTGCTGGCGTGAGCATTACGCCTGGTGATGCACCGTCAGGCGCTTCTACCAAGAGTATCTGCATGTGTGAGGACAACTTAGGCCTGTGGAAGCCAGGTATAGTTAACTCACTATGGGAGCCTGCTCGGCTGATCGAAGTTGTTAGGAAGCCTGGGTGTTCCCTTGCATTGGGCGGCATTACTTTACCTATTGGCGACAAGCGCCTATGGGGGACGTTATCTGATGCTGTTGGCGGCAATACGATTACGAAAGAGAAACTATCTTTCTACAACGTCCATTATTACGCGTTCCCGCTGTTATCGATTCTCGAAATGTACATGCCAAAACGTTGTTCTCCAGATGGTTATGCTGACTTCGATATAATTCAGTTAACTGAAATCGATCCGGTCTGGACGAATGACGAACTGGCCTTCTTTGTTAACCCTGAAGCCGCAGCCGTCGCTAACCCACTGGCACAAGCAGCATGCACGGCTGACGCTGCCTTAGGTGTTGCTGGTCAAGAGCCTTTAACCTCTCTTTGGTGGTGCGCAGGGACTTGGGGCGAGATCTATCCAATGGCTGGGACAGCCCTGCCCAACGACTTCGGGCGCACCACATCGTTACTAGCTGCGCGCACTATTGCAACTCAACACCGCCGAGGCCTTGCGCATTTGACTATTGGCGATGAAACCATTTGTAGGGGCTCAATCTTCCCCACAGTTCCTAAATCCCAATACAAAATGTCTATGTTCTTTCCTCGTGCAGAGTCGAAGGAAGCGCATTACATCGGGTCGCACCCGATGACATGGCAAGGTGGGGAGGGCAGAGTTATTCCTCAAGTCGGGGAAGACGCGCTCTACATGTTGTTTCGGTGGAATGACTGCTGTAACACACTATGAGATTTTGACATGCGTTCTCTATCCAGGATCACAGCGGCAGTAACACTATTCTTTTACGGGTACGCTATCTGCGTGCCTGCATGGGCGGATAGCATTTCATCATCAGCAGCGGCCGGTAATAAAGCTGCGCAAGACGCGATGAACTCATGGTCGGCGCCGACAGCGTCTTCATCTGAGATCACGTTTGGTAGTGGCGGGCAGAAGCAAACCATCAATTTGTCTGAGCTGTTCCCTGGCGTATCTGATACGACAGGATCTGGCGACTTGAAAAATCTCTATGGCAACGATGAAGGTACCCTCAGTGCAGGGTCGACTGCTAATACGTCTTTGTTGAGTGAGAACTCGATGAGCGGTGATGCTTACCGCTTGTTGAAAGATACTTCTGGCACTAAACGACCTGACTTGAAAAACGACCCACTATGGACGAATACTGACAAGACAATCGATAACCAAGACATATTCAATAAAGATTTCGCTGATTGTAAACAGACCACAGAAACGACGAAGTCAACTACGTCGAAACACGTGTCTGACATGAAAACTTGCGAGCGGGTCGCCGATAAGTCGGGTACCTTTACTCTTAAGCATGACTACACGGCAGGGGTAGTTAAGTATGTAGATGGTCCCACGAACTTTCAATCATGTGGACCGGGATGTATTGATATTTGGTTGGGTCAGGTAGGTGATAACTATTGGTCTGGTTACTGCACCATTTTCGAAAATAAAATGACATTTGATGTAGTCAATCCTGATGCGATTCAATCTGCCAGTCTTACCTATGCAAAATGGGATGACTATATGCAGGTGTGGGTCGCCAACACGAAAGTTTGGTCAGGCCCCAACGAGAATTTTCCTCCTGAAACGGGAGGTGCGTGCGAGCTTGGCACTTCATGGGAGACAGCTCCCAACGTCAATATGACTTCTCTTCTGAAAGAGAAGGGTAGAAAAGAGTTTAAAATCCGCGCGTCTGTCGCGGGTGCCGGTGAGGCTTACGCCAAGTTGCGCGTGCTTTATGATCCGTTGAAGGCTGTTAGTGAAGAAAAATGGTATTCGCAGGAAGCTGTTGATGTAGCTTCATCTATTAATGATGGTTATTGCCAGGGCTCTTTTGTTTGTACAAAAATGCCAGCTATATCTGAAACTGGGTGTGCGGAGATTGACGGCGTTACCGTTTGTGAAAGTTCGTTTGGCAAAGGACCCCCCCTACCTGGAATTTCACCTCTTTGCCAAGAAGTATCAATAAACTCTCAATGTAACTTTTATAAAGGTGATATGGAGTGCTATACCGACGCGCAGGGGCAACAACAGTGTCCGGTCAATACTGATAGAACCTGCTCAGTAAACCATAATATGAAAGTGATGGAGATTCCATTCGCTGCGAAAATTGCGGTTGAGGATGCACCTGGTTCGGGTGAGACGAATCGCGTAATGGTTGATTTTTCGAGTGGTTCATTCCAAAACACGACAAGCTCTTTAAAATCTGATGCCAGCATCGATCAGGCAAATTTTGAATACCTCTGCGAGGGAAAAGGAGAGGATGGTAGGCCTCTGCCACAAAAGATTGCTGTTTCTTCAATTAACCTATGGACCGGTCACAGATACTCTCCTAAGACATTGGGTGTCGATTCAGCCAGTATAATTCAGATGCCGGCTTGCGAGAACGGTCTAAAAATGATCGTGGATATCAAGGATACCGGTAGCGGAACTCCAGGTTGGTTTTATGCTCACGAATTTCGTTTCAAAGCTATTCGAATTGCTGCCGAATCCTATGGCCCAAAATTCTGTATTGATGCAGCTAATAAGGTTCAATCTGGTCAATGTTCTGAAGGTGGAGCAGTTCAAGTTACAAAAGGTGTGGCTTCTGGTTGCTTGCCTCTGAACGGTATATCTGTATGCCCTGGCGATAGCATGTATGCAGCAATGCTGCCATCTCCTGTCCAGGGGGTGGACAAGCTATTTCAAGCGGCGAAAGTGACTGGTTGTGTAAACGGGGGAATGAACCTCAATACCTGTGCAAAATTTGAGGCTGATAAAACCTGTGGATTTATCTCTCAGAAGTGTGTGGATGGCGCTAAGGGGGATTCTGGTCAATGCTATGTGACTGAGGAAGTCTGGGATTGTGGCTACGATGTGCAAGTCCCATCTACTGATACCAAGACAACTTATCAGTGTGCGGGACCTGTTCGCTGCCTAGGGAAGGAGTGCTTTAACCCTACAGATGAAAAATCCACAGAGTTTGGCTATGCAGCCGCAGCCCTGCAGATTGCGCAATTTGCTGAGCATGATCTCGACTGCGGTGAAAATCCTGAGGACACAACATCCGACCACGTATGCAAGGTGTTCAAGGGCGAGATGATGGAGTGTAAGAAGGCCGTAGGGGGATGGGTGGACTGCTGTGAGGCGCCGGACGGTGTATCGCTAATGGACTACATATCACTTACGTACAACACCATCCAGCTCACAGAGAAGGTCGGAATTATCGATAACGCGCCTACCTTATCCAGCGCCTGGACTCTGGGTAAAGAATTGGCAAGTGGGAGTGGCTGGGATTCCGCTTGGAGTGCTGCCTCGGCTACCAACGCAGCGGTGACGGACGTCGCGCAACTCGGCGTTATTGAAGGCTTCAAGCAACAAATGATGAACTATGTCGCAAACTGGACCGCAAATACGTTCGGGCCGGCTGCTGCAAATGCGGTCTTTGCAAGCGGGATCGCGGCCAACGGTCCCTCTACTGAGGCTTTTGCCTCCGCAAACCCCGCTACAGGCGCTGTGACTACGGCTCCTAATGCAACTTTGGCGTCGAGTTTCGCTGCAGTTCTGTCCGTCGTAATGATTGCCTATATGATTTACCAGATTGCTAACATTTTGGTAAAAATCATTTGGGAGTGTGAGCCCAAAGAGTTTGAGTTAGGTGCGAAGAAGGAAACTAAAGTTTGTCATTATGTCGGTAGTTATTGCGCCAGTAAGACACCTTTAGGTTGCATAGAAAAAAGGGAGTCTTATTGCTGCTTTAACTCGCCGTTAGGTCGTATCATTCAGGAGCAGGCTCGGCCTCAGTTAGGCATGCCATGGGGGGATGCCGAAAACCCTTCATGCGAAGCAATTGGAGTTGATCAGCTTGCAAAGATCGATTGGAGTAAAATTGATATCTCTGAATGGATTGGTTTACTTCAAGTCACCAATTTCTACCCGACGGCTGACAAGATAAATCTAGATAATTTAACTGGGTCGGGTTCAGCATTAAATATTGGCGAAGGTCGTACAGATACACTTAATCGAAATACAGAGCGATTGGATGGTCTTAATGAAAGTTTCTCTGAGACAAGGAAGGCAGCTGAGGATAACTTGAGGGACACGTTCAACAAATAAAAAAAGGGGCCCTTAGGCCCCTTTTTTTGCCAGTTGTTTAAGCCGCTGATTTTGCCGCCGCGGTTTCTTCTTCAATCGCTGAAGCAGTTTGTTTATCCACTTCACTTTCTTCCGCCGCATCGCCGAGATTTGCAGCAATTGCGTCGGCGTTTACGTCTTTCTTGGCTTTCTTGCGCGCGTCCGTTGCCATCAACTGGAGCTTGCGGATCACACGCATAAGTTGACGCATGCGTTCATTGGCTACCAGATCGTTCTTGTCTGAATCCAGAAAGCACATGAGCCAGCAGGTCTGCGCTGCGATGAGCATCTGGTCAAATGCTTGAATGATCTGCGCCAGGCGCATGATCAGCGGTGTGGACACTGTGAAGCTGAATTCCGCGGCGTTGTCATAACGTGCTGTTACGTTGGCGCTATTGTTCTGCTCGAGGATATGTTTGAAGCGATCACGCTCATTAATGACGTCGCGCTCCAGGCCGCTCAGCAGTGTTTCAACAGCGGCCATGACCTCTGAATAGTTAAATGCTTTGTTGCCATGTGACAGGGCTCTTGCGATTACGTCGATGGTGAAGAGGGCCCGCGCAGCACCCTCGAAGCATCGGCGATGAACTCGCTGCGCATGCTCGGTATTCAGGGTGTATTGGGATGTGAGCGTAGCGCTCGAGTATTTACCTTGCGGCTTGAAATCGTTTCCGTTAGCCATGTTTTGGCTCCTTGAGTTGGGGAGCCTTTACCTTATTCGGCAGAGGGTTGCATTTTTTCTTAATCTGACCCTATAGAGGGGTCAGAAGCGGTAGCTGATGCTTTACAGCTCATTGGAGTGGAGGTATTCTCGGCTCATTCTTCACCCAAGCATGTTGCTTGAGTGTAGTTCCCCGAAGGCTCTGCCTTTCGGGTTTTGTGTGAAGCTGGGCACCTAATACCAGCACATCCGGTCACGATTCGCGGTCATGACCTAACCCTAGAGGGGCTTTCTGTCCCCTTAGGGATGGAAGGCTCTTTTTTTTGGAGGCCTCCATGAAAACTTATCTCGCTAAGCTCAACCTGCTTACCTTCGCCCCTCGGTCAGCTTCTTTGGTCGAATGCGTCGTTCAACCTGCTAACACTTCAGCAACTCACTTCGCCCTGCTTATGCGCGCGAATGGGGAGATCGCACAATGAATACATTTCCTGTAGTCATTTTGATCGCTGCTTTGGTTGTTGGTTATCTCTTGCTTACACGTCGTCGCAAAGTAACTCCTCGCCAGGAGCCTACGATCGGTCGTGAAGCCACTGATGTTTCTCTGGTGTCGCCTAGTAAGGCCGCTCCAGCTAAAGCAGCTCAAGCAACGCTTGGTCTCGAGAAAAGTGACATCTTCGCTCTGCGAGGTGCCACCCGTATCAACCGTCTTCCGAAGGGGATCGATTATTCGGTCTACGAAGAGCCGGCTTACCTGCGTCTTGGCAAAACGCTTAGCTTTCAAAGTTAAGTTATGGACTGCGCCCTCTTGAGGGCGTAGTGCTGCAGGGCCGCCGTTAGGTGGTCCACCAAAGTCCTTCAAGAAGGATTTCGGTGGACCACCTGGCGAGGAGCCCCACCATGAATCAGTTACAAGCAATCTACTTGATGGAGCTGCGGGAGCTCCTTGTGAGCGATGGAACCGTTAAGGTTCCAGAGAATATTGCTCAGACGGTGTCTCCCGATGTACTCGACATTCGCTATTTAAAGCGATGGGCTGTGTTCAACAACATTATTCCGGAAACCGCGGAGATCGGGATAACGATGTAGCTCTATTTGTGGCTGGGGGGAGCTGGCTCCCCCTTGAGGCTTCTTTTCCATCGACTGCACGGCTGCGATGGAAAAGAATCTTCCGAACTCGCTTCACGGATTTCTGGTGGTCCTTGTGGTCCATCAGATGCAGAAGCTGGACTGCTTTATCCAGCACCCTTATAACCCCTCTGGGGCATTCCTTCCCAGTTGGGTTGGTACGCCTCGAAAACGTGGAGTGTTCTTCATGGCTCGTGGCGTGAACAAAGTAATTTTGGTTGGTACCAGTGGCCAGGTACCCGAGGTGAAATACCTTCCTAATGGGAATGCAGTTACCAACCTCAGCTTGGCAACTTCTGAGCAGTGGACCGATAAGCAAACTGGTCAGAAAGTAGAAAAAACTGAGTGGCATCGTGTGAGTCTTTTCGGACGAGTCGCTGAAATTGCCGGTGAACATATCGTCAAAGGCTCTCAGGTTTATATCGAGGGCAAGCTTCAAACACGTGAGTGGGAGAAAGACGGTATCAAGCGTTACACGACAGAGGTTGTCGTCGACATGCAAGGTACCCTTCAGCTTTTGGGTTCCCGCCCAGGCGGTGATTCAAGAGGTACACCTGTATCGCGTCAGGCTTAACGAACAACCAGTTGTAACCGGTAAACCATCGAACTCTGTCTCGTTGGGCTTGATAGCTCAGAGGCACGTTTGATATGTCATGAAATGCAATAAAACCCGCGCGGGGTGCAATCCCCGAATGGGGATCGCCTCCGCTTTTAACCCGGAGGTTCCAATGTCAAGAAATCAATATGTAGCTCGTCCTAAAGCTGCCTTCACACCTGAGAAAGCTAACGATCTCATCCTGAAGGCGAAAGACGACTTTCAGAAAATCGTCTCGTCCCTCAACAGTCGAATGGTTTTCACCCAAGAGGCGTTATTTGCGTATCACGCGATGATGTCTAACCCTTCTTTGTACGAAACGGCTGCAAGCAATGAGTGGAGCTTTAACCTGGCGATGCAGCAGATTGCATCCTCTGGTCTTTCGCTCAACCCTGCGCTCGGTCTCGCCTTTTTGGTTCCGCGTCAGGGCAAGATAATTGCCGATGTCTCGTATCGCGGCCTCATGAAAATCGCAACGGATTCTCGTGCCGTCGACCTGGTGGTTGCTGAAGCCGTTTATAGCGGTGATCGGTTCATCTACAACGGTCCTACAGCCGAGCCTGATCATGTCTTCGATCCTTTTCTTAGTAAGAAAGATCGGGGCAGTTTTCGGGGGGTATACGTCAAAGCTTATCTGCCGTCTGGCAGGTTGGTTGTCGACCCACTCAGTGCGGAGGATGTGTATTCAGCTCGATCGCTATCAAAGGCCTTTCAGCATACCGATCCCAGCAAGCGTGGTCCGTGGGAAACTCATTTTGAGCCGATGGCCATCAAGACCGGGATCAAAAGTGCTTCGAAGTACTGGCCTAAAACCAGTCCTGTACTTGAGAACGTTATTAGCTACCTCAATGAGGAAGCCGATGAGGGATTCAGCACTGGGCCGATTTCGCTAGCGACTGCAGCAAGGGATATGCATGGGACCTCCCATGCACCTAATGTGGTGGATCTAAGTGGAAACGTATACGAGCATGGCCAACAACGCGAGGCACCGCAAAGTGTCGTCGATGGAGACGCTCCGAAACATGTTGATGGTGAGACAGTGCGGTCAGCTGATCCTCAACCTCAAGGGCCGAGTACTCCACTGGAAAACTCCAAACCTGATGGGAGAGGTGATCCTAGTGAAGTCATCAAAAAACGGATTCAGAGCGTTTACGATCGAACCATGAAAAATGGCAGTTGGAACGCCGCAATCGAGTGGGCTCAGGCCCATCTCCGCGACGATCTACAAGCCGAGGCTTTCGCTCTCTTTAAGAGGGGGGAGGCTGAGTTTCAAGAGCGGCAGAAGGCTTCAGCCTAATGTCTAGCCCAACCCTTACGGGGATTCCTCCCCGTTGGGGCTGGGTCCCTCCAAAATCTGGAGGTGAATATGAAAATTGTGGACTTGCGACAACGCACGCCGGAATGGCATGCCTGGCGTGCACAAGGAGTAACTGCGACGTCTGCAGCTGTCATCCTTGGGCATCATCCGAACAAAACTCGCTGGCGGTTGTGGGCTGAGCTCACTGGGCGTGTGCCTCCATTAGATCTATCGATGATTCCTCAGGTCCGACTGGCAATCATGCTAGAGCCACATGCTTTATCGTGGTTCCAGGACAAATACGACACGGTGCTAATGCCGTACTGTGGAGAGTCAACGCTTCATCCTTTGCTTCGGGCAAGCTTCGATGGGGTGGAGTTGGATACGATGCGGCCGGTTGAGATCAAAATCTTGGCTGACTCGAATTACAATGAGGTTGCAGAGCAGGGTGAGGGGTCATCGCATTACCGTCTGTACTGGTGGCAGGTCCAACATCAGCTGGCAGTATCAGGGGCCGATTTTGGTTATCTGGTCTTCTACCATACTCGCAATCAACCAATCGTTTTCGAGGTCGCTCGAAGCGATCAAGCAATCCAACTCATTCTGAAAGCATCTCTCGGTTTTTGGGCTAGTGTCGTCGCGGATAAGGAGCCTGAAAAGGATCCTGAACGTGATTACTTTACACCAACGGGGGGAGGTTTGATTGAGTGGGAAGGTCACGCTTCCAAGGCGGCAACGCTTGACTCGGAACTAGCTTCACTTGAGTTACGTATCAAGGAACTGAAGGCTGAGCGTGAGCAACTCCAGCAGGGCTTTGTCAGCTTGATGGGAGACTACCTCCTTGCAGAGGCTTCAGGCGTTAGAGTTTGTCGCTACAACCAGCAAGGATATGTGAGGTGGAAGGAAGCGTTCACTTCGCTTCATCCAAACTATCCTGCAGAGAACCTTGATGTTTTCCGTGGCGCGTCTTCGGAGAGGGTCAGGATTACGGTGAATGCACAAACGCCGATCACAACAGCACCGCTTGAGCAGCTACTTCAGACAGTTGACTTTGATGAGTCTGATCAGGCATTTTGCATATAGAAACAGGGGCCTTCGGGCCCTTGTATTCTTTCTGAAGGCTGCGGCAAGGGCTTCCTTACCAGAGTCTTTCGAATCTGTTCCTTGCCATGTGGCAAAGGACGATAGCGCAGCTGTTCGCTCAACAGCAAAAATCTAAACCCTCTGGGACACTCACATCCCAGTAGGGGTGTGGTGTCCCTCCAAACCGGAGATACACCATGAAACTTCAATCCATTATCCCTCTCAGCGCGTTCGGCATCCAAGGTCCCCAAGGCGATGTTAAAGCCCCAGGTTTTGCGCCCGACCATGAGTTGATGGGTATTGTTCCAAGCGTTAACCCTCATTACCTATTCCGCCCTGAACTTCGGTTGCCGGTAATGAATTTCCTCGTCAATCCTGGTGGGGATGCGTTGGGACTTGTTGGCCCTACTGGTGCTGGCAAAACCTCAATCGTTGCACAGGTCGCAGCTCGCTTGAATTGGCCATTTCGTACGATCGATGCTCACTCCCGTATGGAGATTCCTGAGCTGGTCGGACAGATGGGTCTCGAGTGTGATCCCGTGACCGGTGATCAACGCACCGTGTTTCGTTATGGTCCTTTGGCCTTGGCGATGAAAGAAGGAGCAATATTCCTTCTGAACGAGGCTGACGTACTGGATCCCTCCGTTTTCGCAGGTTTGAATGCCGTGCTTGAAGGTGGGTACCTGGTGCTTGCAGATAACGGAGGGGAGATCATTCACGCTCACCCGAATTTCCGTTTCTGCATCACAGGGAATACCCGCGGCCAAGGTGATGAGACTGGGCTCTACAACGGTACCTTGTCGCAGAACCTTGCGTCCTGGGATCGTATTCGGTTGCTTGAGGTGCCATACATCGATAAGGCGTCTGAGATGGCGATTCTTCAATCGACAATGCCGACTGTAGATATCTCTATTTTGGAAACCATGGTCGACATCGCTAACCAAGTGCGAAAGCAATTTGTTGGCAATCCTGAAATGGATCTCAAACCTGGTGAGCAGGGCATTACGGTGACCTTCTCGACTCGTACCCTGCTGCGGTGGGCTCGTTTGGGCATTACCTACAGCAAAGCTGCAAATGCTAATTCGGGTTCGTTCCCGTTCGCTTCACCTTTGGCTCAAGCATTGCGTGAGTCTCTGAGCAACCGTGCTGATAAAGCGATGCGTCTGGTTCTCCATACCATTGCTAAAGACAAATTCGGTAGTGCTTGGGGCGCTGACCCGGTGGTTAGCTAAGGGGTAGTAAAATGAGCCTGTTCTTCTCTGTTGTAAGTGAGGATCAGGCCCGTGAAACCATCAAGCAAGCACTGCAGAGTCTCGACTCTGTAGCTGCTGTGCTTGGTCTTGCGGGCGCTGTATCAGATCTTCACGACCGTATGTTTACCCCAGTGGGCGCCGGCGAGCTTGATCTCATAGAGGATCGCAACTTGGTTCTTCTGTTGGTCGCTGTTGCTCACCACCTCGGCGACGCCAGTAACACAAGCCCTGTTCTGTCGCTGTCAGATACTGATGGCGCCGCTCTGAACTTCGGCGACTCCAAACAAGTCGATGCTTACCTGCTGCGTATCGTTGGCCAGGAAGCAGGGCAATACGATGCGTGCGTAAAAGCTCTTGTTGAGCTCGGTGCGCTACCTCGTCCGATCGATCTATCTAGCTTGGCAAATGCGGATTTCGGTTCGCAGGCAGTCGGTGAAATAGACTTTTGTTTCTAAACCTTGCGGGGCTCTTCCCGCTGGGGAGGGCTCCGTAAAACAACCCGGAGCATCAATGAATCTTCCAACCTGTAAATCAGTAGAGCTTTGCACCAATCATCTTCGAAAAAGCGATGCCGAGCTACTAGAGCACCTATCTGCGCGGCATTTTCAGCGATTTCATTGTGAAGGGTGGACTGGTCCTGTAGTGCTTAAAACCCGCTATGGTTTTGTGATTCCGATCGGTGAATTGACCGTTCGTGGCATCATCGAATCCGGCGCTTCAACCGAGTTTCGAGACATCCTCAACTGGTGCATCTCTCCAGAGGAGAATGTTACCTACTTGGGGTTTGATCGAGACGGGTATCTGGATGAAGACGTGCCACAATTCGAGTGGTAGTAAGGGAGCCCGTAAGGGCTCCCTCATTCGAGCCTCCTTTGCTATAGTCGGGCTATAGCAAAGAAGGTTCTCTGGTCGCTTATGTGAGTGGCCTTGTGAAGTGATAGCTGTTCACTATAAAACAGCATTTCCTATTGAAACCCATCGGGGCGTTCTTACCCCGTCGGGGCGAGACCGTCCTCTATACCCGGAGGCATCTCATGCAAATTTCATCACCCGTAAAAGAAATCGATACTCTCAGCAAGCTTCTGCTGGTCGACCTAAATGTCAGCATTTGGTCGGGCAGGAAGAAGCTTCGTACAGAGGATCTTGGAGCAGGTGTCACCCTGCCTCCTTCTGAACTTGCTTCCCTCGGAAGTAAGAAAATCATCAACTCAGACGAGCTCAAAGAGTTCGAAAATCTCAAGCGAAGGGCAGTTCGTTTGCTCGAGCTTAACGGCGTACGTTTTCTGGGTGGCTACGGTCTTCCAGATGAGGTTGCACCGGAGGTTGCTGCTGAGCTTGAAGACATCAAGCGCAAATTTGAGGATCAGCGTGTTGCCTTTATCAAGGCCTACGACTCGAATTTCGATGCTTGGGTCAACAAATGGGCTAACCCTCAATGGCGTTCGGCAGTATTGAGTGCCAAAACTCCAAAGGATGTGGTTGCCCATAAATTTAGTTTTCGCTTCACGCTCTGCCGCGTTGCTCCTGACACCTCGAACCCTAGCATTGCGAAAGGTCTGGCTCAGGAGGTCAATGGCCTTTCCGGCCAACTGTTCCGAGAAATTGCTGATGCTGCTGAAGATCTTCTGGATAACAGCTTCGTCGGTAAGGACTCCGTGAGCAGAAAGGCAGTGAGCTCGATGCTGAAAATGCACAAAAAGCTGTCCTCGCTGGCCTTTTTGAACCCTGGTGTTTCGTTGGTTGCCGACTACATGACGAATGTTATCGGTAAGCTTCCAAAATCGGGGCCTTACAAGGGAAGTGACTTTCAGGATTTGTTGTCCCTGATTCTTACTTTGTCTGACGAGACCAAAATCTTGAAAATGGCGGGGCTCTTCCAGAAGTCAAATACGGATGCACCAGGTGCGTTCGTTGATCCAACACTGCAGCTGTCGGATGACACAACTCCAGACTTCTCCGATTTCAACATCCTGGACGATGAAACTGCCTTTGATGTGTTGGCTGGAGCGATGGATTCAGCTCTCGTAACTGAGTCCTCCGCAACATCTTTTGCTGACCTTATGGCCGGCGCCGATCTTACATCGCTGAATGTTAACGAGCTGGCTTCACTGGCTCACGAGGTTCAGAACGCTGCGATCGAAGCCGCTTCGGAGAAGGCGGATGTTGATGAAGTAGCTCCTCAAGTGCCTTCCAATGAGGTGTTTGCTCACGTGGTTGCTGCCGATACGTTTGCGGTCGACAGCATGGATTTCTGCCTTTAATCAAACCAACCCTTTCGGGGCGCTCTTGCCCCCTCGGGGTTGGAGTGCCTCTACTTCCTGGAGGTACCTATGCAAAAGTCTTTGAACAATGCTTTTCCAATCATCGCTCGTTACTACACCGATGATTTGGGTGTGACAGTGGTGTGGGGTGGAAATCAGCCCGCGACCAAAAACAAGGTTCTTTATCTTCCAATGCTTACCGATGAGTCTCAGACAATGATTCTCGTCGCGCTAGGTTGGACTGCGCATGAATCTGCTCATATCAAGTACTCGGACGATGGGGTGTATGACAAGGCTGAAGCTGAGGCATTGTTCATCGTTCGGTTCATGAACATGCTCGAGGACATCCGGATCGAAAAACGGATGATGGCTGAGCATTTTTCCACGGTTCATCCCCTTACGGTGATGGTCAAGGAAGTGATTGCCGGAGGGCGTGATTTTGGCGGCCAGAACGAAGCAACACTCTTGATGAACGCATGTTTGATCATTGGTCGGGCTCGGCTTTTGAATCAACCTCTGCAAGCTGAGGCGACAATCATCGAGCCGGAGTTCAAGAAGGTTTTCGGTGTCGGGAGGAGCACGAAAGTGCTCGGGCTTTTAAGCCAAGTCGCCGATCTGCCGGATACTGAGGCGGTATATCAAATGACGCACCGGATGTTGGATGTGCTGGCTGAGGACGAGGATCAACAGAAGCCGCCGACTCAACCGCAACAGCCTCAATCCCCGCAAAACCAGCCGCAACAGCAATCAAGTGGAGAGCCTGGACCCGGTCAGGATGGCAACGATCAGGACCAAGGTTCTCAACCCAAAAGCAATGGCTTCGGCGCTGGTGATAAAGGGGGTAGCAAGGACGATCCAGCTCTGTCTGGAAGTCCTGCGAGTGGTGCTTCTGATGGTCAGAATATGAAACAGAAGATCCTTTCTGCTTCCGATGACGACTTGAAGGATGCCATTTCTGATGTCGCATCTTTGGCATCCGACATGGTTGCCACGGTTGTAGATCATCAAACGCCAGTACCTTCATTGGTAATAAAAGACCCGATCGGTTCTGAGCTGCAGGCGATGCGAGTTTTTAAAAATGGCCAGGCCGCTTCCATGGGGCTGCGCCAGGTTATGAGCAGTCTGATTCAAGGGTCTCGTAACGCACGTGCAAGTCTGAGAAGTAGCGGCACCAAAATTGAGGGCAGTCGTCTTGCACGGGTGCGGGTTGGGGAAAACCGGATCTTCCGGCGACAAGAACCTGTGCAGCGGACGAATGCCGCTATTCAGCTAGTCCTGGATGGCTCTACTTCGATGGCGATGAAAATTGTCGGTCCGAATGAAAACCTTGATGTGCTATCAGACGCCGAGCGAGAGGCTGTAATTAACGCTCGTAAATCTGCGCTACAGATCGCCGAAGAAAGTGCGTATGCAATTTTGACGGCATTGGAAGGCATTTCCGGTGTAACCACTGGAGCAATGATCTTTCCAAAGAGCCACGGTCGTGAGAACGCCGTAGGTGTGCTGAAGCGGCATAGTCAGAACTTGGCCAACGCTTTCCGCGAAGGTCGTTTTGGGCAGGTTCCCTGCGGATCAACACCATTGTCTAACGCAATGTGGCCAGCCGCTGGTGATCTTCTGAAAGCCAAAGGTGAGCGGAAGGTAATGATCGTTATTACCGACGGCGACCCTGATCATGCTGACTCCGCAAGGAACATGGTGGATCGTTGCCGTGCTTCAGGGATCGAGGTGTTTGCTATCGCTTTTGGATCGGCGAACACCAGAAAGCTTCAGGATATTTTCGGTGACAACCATTGGGAGTTCCTTACTGACCTATGTCAGTTACGGAACGCTCTGAATAACCTGGTTCAACAGGTATTAATACAAGCCGCGTAAAACCGGCAAACCCTAGGGGGTTCATCACCCCCTTAGGGGTGGTGCGCCTCCTCCTACCCGGAGGTTCCACCATGCAATTTGCTTTAGCTTTAGGAGAGGGATTTATCCCTGAGGGGCGTGAGTTCCTAGGTAAGCAATTACCGAAAACCCGGCGTCCGAAAAAGCTTCTTACCAATGCTGACATTGAGCAGCTCTACCTAGATCTCCTGGCTATGCCGGAAGATCAGTTGGAGCAGTTCGAGTGGACTGATGACTACATTGATTTGCTTCGAGAGAAGCTCCTTCATGAGGCGTGCCATGTTCTGTTGGACAAGCGTGCAGCAGTTACGACTCGTCGTGACAGATGGGGGTGGATCATGAGTGAAAGTCTTGGACCATTTTCTTTCATGGTCTGCGCTTACTTTGCGGGTGTAAGGGGGGACGAGCTTCGTGAATCCCTCGTTCATCTTTGCCGTCGTGAAAAAGTAATTGATCAGCTTCAGCATGTTGCCTAACCAGGCCGCAAAATTTTTATAACCCAATGGGAAGTCATCTTTCCCTTTGGGGAGGAGCTTCCCTCCAAACCGGAGAAGACCCATGCGTTTTAATCAAGCTCAAATCACACAACCACTGTGCATTGAACTGTTTCCCTATCAGGAGACGCCCCACAATCGATCCAGAGCAGAGTTCAGTGCTATGGCCGCGCAACAGCAAGAGATGAATTGCGAACGCCGGAAGGACTTCCTGAAGCGGTTTGAGGTGCTGAAAGCTACGGGTGATTCCATTCGCTCGTTTCCGGCAGATCTTCGTGGGTCTTTCGCGGGTTATGAGATGCCGCCGGCGCCTCGTTTGACTCTCGATCTTCCTATCACCGCGGCAAGTCATCATCTGTTGGATGAGGTTCCAATAGGCACTTTGGATGACTATGCGAATCTCTGCATGGATGACGACTTGGATGGGCAACCTACCTTGGCATTGAGCCCGCCTCGAAATGACGGGAACTCAAAAACCTCGGTTACCGGTAATGATCGGACTGTTCAATCTCAGCAACAATTGGTGGACGATTCCGAGGGGATCGACTGGTCCAATGCTAAGACGGGTGTTGTTCGGCAGGTCGGCCGCTATCGTTACAAGTTTGACCAGAAGGAATCAATGTCGTACCTGGTTCGCCTGGGTCAGCATAACTACGTTTGGGGTATAGACCTTGAGCGTGTCGTGAATCTTCACGGCATCAAGCGTGGTGATCGCATTTCCTTGAAGTGTGTTGGTAAGCAGCCTGTTGAAGTCGAGGTTGATGAGATTCAGCCTGATCAGTCTGTTATCACTGTCAAGAAGTGGGTAGAGCGCAACACCTGGGTAGCAAAGGTTCATCAACGTGCACCTGAGCCACCGCAGGATAAGTAGTAGTTCAGTCAGGGTCGCCATACGGCGGCCCTGGCTGAGTCCTTTTTCGAGAACCACTCGTTGTCAAAAAAGGATTCATCGCGTCCGGATGTTCCGACGCTTGAGTAGCTGATATCAGCATTTAAACACCCAGCGGGGTTTCATACTCCCGCTTGGGGGGTATGGCCTCACTCTCTCTAGGAGTCGCTATGTCCAACATTAATCCAGTTCGAAAATACCTCACGGTTCTCAGTGGCCAGGGAATATCTGTTCCTCCAGAGCTGTTTAGATATCTGACTGCTTTGGAGTCACTTCAGGAAGCCGCTGAAACACTCATATCTTCTGCCGACGATACTGGTTGTGACGCCAGCCTAACGGTGGTCGATTCTGGCTATCTCAAGCAGGTTCGCAACCAAATCTTTGAACTTGATCGTCCGCTTGAGGCAACCGGCGAAGTGTCGATTCAACTGACGCTATCCACCCTAGACCGCTTTGGCGAGCTCTATGGGGAAATAAGGCCGGCGCTCAGTACAGCTGCAATCTCAGAAATCCTGAGTATTGCGGTTCATGCTGCCAATATTCATGGGAAGGGGTTTTATCTAGGCGATGTCCTTGATGAGCTTGTCGAGAGTCTTGAAACTCGTGATCTCTTAAACCACCAAGGTGAGCTGGACCTGTCGAAATGTACCGTCGAAGTAACATTCGATGTCGACACGTCCGATGGCCTTCAGGATCCTGATCTAGGGGCTGCCGTACACGCCCTTACGGGACGTCGCGTATTGATTGATCGCACTCATGTAGCTGGCGCTTCGGCTCTTCACATGAATACGTCGTACCCAAATGCTAGTAAGTACGGCATACCAGAGGTAGCAACAATCCAGGGGGCCAAGGCACTTGCGAGCCATTTTGGACTCGAGCATTCGGCTCTTGAACTCGCAACCGAAGACACCGGTGACGATAGTGCTGATCAAGTTGTTCTCACTGTCAGGATGCCAGCGACAGCAGTGTATCTCGGTGGTATGTCGCTTGTTAGAGATGTTGCCGACCGCAAATTACCAATTGGATTCGACCAATTGAACGCGGATGAGCGGATAAATTTCGTGAATCAGTGTGTAAAAACACAGTTTTCAGAACCTGCCATTTAACCGCGGTGCCCCGACTTACTGAAGGGGCTCGCATCACACATAACCCAGCAGGGCTCTGTCCCTGCTGGGGCGGGGTCTTGCTTCAAACGAGGAGCAAGCCGTGACTCAAAATACTTACCAAAACCTTAATATTCGATTTAGACAAGGCCTCCGGTACCACGGAACATGGGAGCACGATTGCTGGATCGACGGAAAACAACACAAGCTTGTCGTTGGCGATAATTCATACGATGGGCGGCGGGAGTACTTCTCAGGGCTGAGTGACGAAGAGTTCGTTCGGGATGTCGTTGGTCGAAGGGACACGATCTGCTTTACGGACAACAACGTGGTGCCAGATGAGCTCGTAGTGGCGTTCAATGAGTGGAGGCATGTAGTGCATGTTGAAAGGGTACTACGCCTGACAAGCCAGCCTGAGCGTTATGGGGTGATTCATCCCAGCGATCCATCACTGCTCCCATTCCCAACGGTGGTACCTGTCGTCTATCGGCAAGGTGCTGGGTGGATTCGCACCGGCTTAAAGGAGAACTTTCAGTGAGCGGCTGTAATTCTCAGGAGGCCATCCAATACGAAGGTCAGATCTCGGTTTTCAGAAGCCCATTCAGTTCAAAGGTACTTTTAGCTGATAAAGCGGTGATTGACCGGTATGGCAATCTTTCCTGGCACGCGCTTTTGCCCGATGACCCGCTTGGGCTGAAGGCAATAGATGAGTATCTGAAACCCGGAAAGTGACATTCAATGTATATCCGTCCCCCTTTGTCGGGGGGCGTTTTGAGAACATATCCCAAAGCATGAAGCTGCTCCGGAATACGTTTTCTGTTGTCAGTGTGTACTGACAGGAAAAGCTGAAAACTCAGCACCGGCCTATGCCGATTTAACCCCTGCGGGCCTTTTTCCCCGTCGGGGGAGGGGTCCGTCTTCTGGAGATGATCCTATGTTTAATGAATCCACCTTAGCTCACCGTTCGAGTGTTCATTGGTTGCTGTCTTACCAAGGCCGGCATACCTACGAATGTGCTTTCGAGGGTGAGCAGTTCCGAGTAGAGGTGCAAATTGCAAAGGAGCGCTACCCCGAATACTCAAACCTGACCCAGGAATCGTTTGAGCGATCGGTGAACGGTGCCGTCGGGTTCGTGACCTCTGCACCGTCAAGGCTCACTACCGATTTCATCGCAATGTTCAATCGCTTGAGATACGAGGAGTGGTCGGCCCAAGTTAGTGAAATGCTCAAGCAACCGGAACGCTTTAAGGGATTTATCCCTGAAGGATTCAAGGTTTATGTGGGCGCTGTTTACAGCCCAACGGGTTGGATTCGACTACAGAGCTTCGAGGACGTGAGGAACTTGGCCGGCATACCTTTTGACGTGGCCATCGACCCAACGATTGAGATTCAGTGAGTTTCGAAACCTGTTTCATTGGGTTGGAATAACAGTTGTTGAGATTGTCCTTTGATGGTGTCCGCTCTCAACAAAGTAGGAGCCTTTCAGGTCAGACAGGGAGGGCTTTTGTGTGGTATTGCCTGGCTTGCACAGCCTGTGATCACCAGGCACAATCGTTAGCAGTTTCATTCGGCTTGAGCCGACTGTTCTCAGCTGAATTTCCAGCAACTATCTCATCCCATGCGGACGCCATCCGCGGCGGGGCAGCTTTTCGGTAAGAGCTGCATCCTAGGCTAATTGATACCAATCGATTCCACTTTACGGACACCGCTGAGTCACCTCAGATAGGCGTCGTGACGTGGCATGGGTTTAATCACAGCGCGCGTATCAAGCTTTTGGCTTGGTGAGCTCACCATCATAAAACCACCCTCGAGGGAGCGAAGCCCCTCTTGGGCTTGGCTCTCTCTTTCACAGGAGAGAAACCATGACGTGCATCACCGATACCCAATTCGGATTTCGATTTATTAGCAGCTACCAGGGCGTATTCAGCTATGAAGCTACCATTCCAAATGGACGCTCTGGAGGCGAATGTGTGCGGCTCATGTGCCGTGTGGAACGCCAGCCATACATTCAGCCTGCAACTATTTCTGAGGCTGACTGGGAATTGCAAGTAAATGGAAAGCTTGGAATGGTGACGTGCTATCCACCAGAGCTTCTCACAAACGAGTTTGTTGCGGCTTTCAATCAGTGGCTTTTTGCTGAGTGGCAGCGTGACGTTTCTCAAATCGCAAAATTCCCTGAGATATATGGGCCGTATGAAGGTGGATGCTTTCAGATCCTCGTTGGCGGGAAATTCGAAGTGGAGAAGGGCTGGACGCCGCTTCAGTCCAAGGCCGATGTTGCAAAACTGGCCGGCCTTCCGTTTGGAAGCGTTGGTGTGATGTAGAAATACTTCGCGTGAGATAGCCCAGATGTCGGGCTTTCTCACGCGTCATCAAAGAGTCCTTTGACCAAGCTGAAAGTCTTGGTGAGAAGATTCATCTGTTGCCTTGAGGCGTCAGAGAAAACTAGCTGGTGTTACCAGCACATCAATCACCCTGCAGGGTTTCATGACCCCGCCTCTGCTCCATCACGGAGCTGCATCATGAATAACTTACAAGCCTGGATTTCCCATACCAACGATGGTCGGGCAATCGTTTACCTGTCAGCAACCAAGCGTGTTGGGGACATCCCGAATGCATCCCAGGCTACTGCGGGAAGTGTTTTCGAGGCCTTCAAGGCATCGTTTCGGGATTTCAGCAGTGGTCTCCTTTCAGCGCAGGTACCAGTAAATGCAACCCATCTGGGTTGCGTAGTCGATGGTGATGTAGATATTTCCGCTTGTTTGATGTTCCTCGTCAAAGCGGGCTTAAAGAACTACTGGGTCGCAAACTTTGGTCGATTCACTCGGTTGAGTGCTCTTTGGCTGCATATCCAAGGTTGTCTTGGCTATTCCGCCGGCGAGTTCCACGTTGTGCACGACGAATACATGCGAGCGGTTATGGCTAATCACTCCAATCTTGACGCCCTTGCACCGCAGGTCCTAGTGATTCTCAACGACGGAAACCCAGTTCAAGTGCAGACGTTTGGTTTGCCGGACATTACTAAAATCACTGTTGTGAACCAGTTGCATCAGGATGAAGTGACGTCCGAGGATCCGTTAGATCTGCTAAGGCTTTCGTTCGCCAACGGGCAAGTTGTCGAGTCCGTGAAGGACGTGACGCCAGAAGTTCAGATCGTGAAAAGCATAAAAGATTTGGCTGTTCTGGCCTGACCCTTGGGGTGACAACAAGTACCGCGGCAACTGCAGTGGGCACGTCATCCGAGGTTTCTTCGAGACCTATCACCGGAACAAAGAAGGTTTAGCCTTTGAT
>LNAP01006076.1_pt1 | contig 35930 bp, 34 predicted proteins | sample 602601 | NCBI WGS metagenome assembly LNAP01 (sample SAMN02440304, study PRJNA202911) | soil metagenome | biome: Subtropical and temperate rainforests or woodlands; isolation source: soil samples (1 kg each in a 20% v/v slurry with milli Q water) were... ... | reverse complement strand
CGGTCGATGCCCTGGCTGTGAATCGAGTTCACCTGGAACACCGCAGGCAGCTCCAGCGCTTCGAACACACCGCCGGGCTGCACATTCACCTCATGGGCGGGTGCGTATTGTACGGCCAGGTCCGGATGGTTGGCCTCGCGATGGTCGAGCGAGCCAGGCAGTTCATGGACCTTCTGATGCAGGCTGCCACCGAACGCCACGTTCATTTCCTGGAAACCACGGCAGATACCGAGTACCGGTACGCCCGCTGCAATAGCGGCGCGGATCAGGGGAAGGGTGGTGGCATCCCGCGCCGGATCATGATCCGTGCCGGGGGCGCTGTCGGGGCCTTGATAGTGGAAGGGTTCCACGTTCGACGGCGAGCCGGTCAGCAACAGACCGTCGAGCTGCGGCAGCAGGTCATCGATTTCGGTCAGGTCGCCTAAGGAAGGAATAACGACAGGCAGCCCCAGCGCCGCAGAGCTGACAGCACGCAAGTACTTGTCGCCGCTGATGTGGTAGGGGTGCAGGCCAATCTGTTTGACGCACGCAGTAACGCCTGCCATTTTTATCACCTCGAAGTTTCACACTTGAACGAGCTTTTCCGGAGCTTAGCCTTGTTGATTTTAATTAACAACTCTCATGTAAAAAATTCTAAACGCCGCACGTCCGATCTTCAGGGTTTGCGCGCGTTTGAGGGTGTATTTGGCACTCTCGTCCCCCTGAGAGGCCCGAAAATAAACGTTGAAAGGCCAGGTGTTCGCTATTGACTTCACTTTGCCTTTCGGATTGACTGGGCTCGTGAAAGGGCGGTGAACATAATAATTAACAGTAAAAAATAGGTGCATCATGTCGGTCCCTCTGCGTGCCGTTCAACTCAACGAAGCAAACGCATTCCTTAAGAAACATCCTGAGGTTTTGTACGTCGACCTTCTGATTGCGGATATGAACGGTGTGGTGCGCGGCAAGCGCATCGAGCGCACCAGTCTTCATAAGGTTTACGAGAAAGGCATCAACCTGCCGGCGTCTCTGTTTGCTCTGGACATCAATGGTTCCACGGTGGAAAGCACCGGCCTGGGTCTGGACATCGGCGACTCCGACCGGATCTGCTACCCAATCCCGGGCACCCTGAGCATCGAACCCTGGCAGAAGCGCCCGACCGCGCAACTGCTGATGACCATGCACGAACTCGAAGGCGAGCCATTCTTCGCCGACCCGCGGGAAGTGCTGGCCAATATCGTGCGCAAGTTCGACGACATGGGCCTGACCATCTGCGCCGCGTTCGAACTGGAGTTCTACCTGATCGACCAGGACAACGTGAACGGTCGTCCGCAATCGCCACGTTCGCCGGTGTCCGGCAAGCGCCCGATGTCGACCCAGGTGTACCTGATCGACGACCTCGACGAATACGTCGATTGCCTGCAAGACATCCTCGAAGGCGCGAAAGAGCAGGGCATCCCGGCGGACGCCATCGTCAAGGAAAGCGCCCCGGCGCAATTCGAAGTCAACCTGCACCACGTGGCTGACCCGATCAAGGCGTGCGACTACGCGGTCCTGCTCAAGCGTCTGGTGAAAAACATCGCCTACGACCACGAGATGGACACCACCTTCATGGCCAAGCCGTATCCGGGCCAGGCAGGTAACGGTCTGCACGTGCACATTTCGATTCTCGCAACAACATCTTTGCCAGCGAGGATCCCGAGCAGAACGCCGCGCTGCGACACGCGATCGGCGGTGTGCTCGAGACCCTGCCGGCGCAGATGGCGTTCCTTTGCCCGAACGTCAACTCGTACCGTCGTTTCGGCGCACAGTTCTATGTACCGAACTCGCCGAGCTGGGGCATCGATAACCGCACCGTGGCCGTGCGTGTACCGACCGGCTCCAAGGACGCCGTGCGCATTGAGCACCGCGTGGCCGGTGCCGATGCCAACCCGTACCTGCTGATGGCATCGGTATTGGCCGGTGTTCACCACGGCCTGACCAACCAGATCGAACCGGGCGCCCCGGTGGAAGGCAACAGCTACGAGCAGAACGAGCAGAGCCTGCCGAACAACCTGCGCGACGCACTGCGCGAGCTGGACGACAGCGAAGTCATGGCGCGCTACATCGACCCGATGTACATCGACGTGTTCGTGGCGTGCAAGGAAAGCGAGCTGGCCGAGTTCGAGAACTCAATCTCCGACCTTGAGTACAACTGGTACCTGCACACCGTCTGACGGCGTTGGCGGCACACACAAAACCTGTATGTGCCGCCAGACCCTGTGGGAGCGAGCTTGCTCGCGATGAGGCCATCACATTCAACATGGATGGTGTCTGACCCACCGCTATCGCGAGCAAGCTCGCTCCCACAGGGATTGCGGTTCTTTTCAGATTCTTATTCCCCTGCGTCGAGTCACAACCATGACAAACACTCGCAGCGATTGGGAGCAGCGCTTCCAGTCCCTAACTATCGAAGGTCGCGCATTCATTGACGGCCAATACTGCGCGGCCGCCGGCGGCGCGACATTCGAATGCATCAGCCCCGTGGACGGTCGTTTCCTGGCGAACGTCGCCAGCACCGACGAAGCCGATGCCAATGCGGCGGTCGCCGTGGCGCGCCGCACGTTCGAATCCGGCGTATGGGCCAACCTGGCCCCGGCCGAGCGCAAGCGCATCCTGATCCGTTTCGCCGACCTGATTCTGGCGAACCAGGAAGAACTGGCCCTGCTCGAAACCCTCGACATGGGCAAGCCGATCAGCGACTCCATGAGCATCGACATTCCGGCGACCGCCAACGCGATCCGCTGGACCGCCGAAGCCATCGACAAGATCTACGACGAAGTTGCCGCCACGCCCCAGGATCAACTGGGCCTGGTGACCCGCGAAGCGGCCGGCGTGGTCGCGGCCATCGTGCCGTGGAACTTCCCGCTGATCATGGCCAGCTGGAAATTCGCCCCGGCCCTGGCGATGGGCAACTCGTTCATCCTCAAGCCTTCGGAAAAGTCCCCGCTGACCGCGATCCGCATTGCCCAGCTGGCGCTGGATGCCGGCATCCCGAAAGGCGTGTTCAACGTTTTGCCGGGCTACGGCCACACCGTTGGCAAGGCGCTCGCGTTGCACATGGACGTCGACGTGCTGGCCTTCACCGGCTCCACGGCGATTGCCAAGCAGCTGATGGTTTACGCCGGGCAGAGCAACATGAAACGCGTCTGGGCCGAAGCCGGGGGCAAGAGCCCGAACGTGGTGTTCGCCGACGCGCCGGATCTGCGCGCGGCAGCACAGGCGGCGGCCAGTGGCATCGCCTTCAACCAGGGGGAAGTCTGCACTGCCGGTTCTCGCTTGCTGGTGGAGCGTTCGATTCGTGAGCAGTTCATTCCATTGTTGGTCGAAGCCCTTCAAGCCTGGAAACCGGGCCACGCCCTCGACCCTGCGACCACCGTCGGCGCGGTCGTCGACCAGCGTCAACTGGACAACGTACTGCGCTACATCGGCATCGGCAAAGAGCAGGGCGCCGAACTGATCGCCGGCGGCAGCCGCACCCTCGAAGACACCGGTGGCCTGTACGTGGAACCGGCGATTTTCGACGGCGTGACCAACGCCATGACCATCGCCCGGGAAGAAATCTTTGGCCCGGTGCTGTCGGTCATCACCTTCGACACCTTCGATGAAGCCCTGGCGATTGCCAACGACAGCATCTTCGGCCTGGCCGCCGGTGTATGGACCAGCAACCTGAGCAAGGCCCACACCTTCGCCCGTGGCCTGCGTGCCGGCAGTGTCTGGGTCAACGGCGACATGACCGCGCCGTTCGGCGGGTTCAAGCAGTCGGGTAACGGTCGGGACAAATCGCTGCACGCGTTCGACAAGTACACCGAACTCAAGGCGACGTGGATCAAGCTCTGATAACAATAAAGCGACGGTCGCCGGCTCTGTCGGCGGCCATCGGAGAACTGTATGAAACAAGCACATGTAAACAGCTACTACGCCGCCACCCGCAACTTCACCGGCGATTTCCCGGTGCTGGAAGGGGCGGTGGACTGCGACGTCTGCGTGATCGGCGCCGGCTACACCGGCCTGTCCTCGGCCCTGTTCCTCGCCGAAGCGGGCTATAGCGTGACCGTGCTCGAAGCGGCCAAAGTCGGTTTTGGCGCCAGCGGTCGCAACGGCGGCCAACTGGTCAACTCCTATAGCCGCGACGTCGATGTCATTGAAGAGCGCTACGGCGACAAGACTGCCGAAGTCCTTGGCAGCATGATCTTCGAAGGCGCCGACATCATCCGTCAGCGCATACAGCACTACGACATCCAGTGTGAGGCATCTTCGCGGCGATGAACAAAAAACAACTCAAGGGCCTGGCCGAACAGAAGAAGAGCTGGGAACGTTACGGCAACAAGAACCTGAAAATGCTCGACGCGGCCGACATCAAGCGCGAAGTGGGTTCCGACGCCTACGTCGGTGGCCTGCTGGACATGCAGGGCGGCCACATTCACCCGCTGAACCTGGCCCTCGGCGAAGCCTCGGCCATCATCGGCCTGGGCGGCAAGATCTACGAGCAATCGGCGGCGGTGGAAATCACCTACGGCGAGCCCATCACCGTGCGCACCGCCAAAGGCGTGGTGAAGGCCAAGTACCTGCTGATCGCCGGTAACGCCTACCTGCCGCAGGGCCTGGACAACCGCGTGACCAGCAAGAGCATGCCGTGCGGTTCGCAGATCGTCGTCACCGAGCCGTTGTCGGAAAAACAGGCCCGAAGCCTGATCACCAACAACTACTGCGTGGAAGACTGCAACTACCTGCTCGATTACTACCGCCTGACCGCCGACAACCGCCTGCTGTACGGCGGCGGCGTGGTCTACGGTGCACGCGAGCCGGACGACATCGAACAACTGATCCGCCCGAAGATCCTCAAGACCTTCCCGCAATTGAAGGACGTGAAGATCGACTACCGCTGGACCGGCAACTTCCTGCTGACCATGTCGCGCATGCCGCAATTCGGCCGTATCGAGAAAAACGCTTATTACATGCAGGGCTACAGCGGCCACGGCGTCACCTGTTCGCACCTGGCCGGCAAACTGATCTCGGAAATGATCCGTGGCGACGCCGAGCGCTTCGATGCGTTTGCCTCGCTGCCGCACATGCCGATGATCGGCGGGCGTACCTTCTCGGCGCCGTTGACCGCCCTCGGCGCGGTGTACTACTCGCTGCGTGACCGTTTCGGGATCTAGGCTTTACCTCGCCGGCGGCATCTCCCCAAAGGGTGCCGCCGGCTTTTTAATACCAGAAACACCAAATCCCCTGTGGGAGCTTGCTCGCGATAGCGGTCTGACATTCGACATTGATGTTGACTGACCCGCCGCCATCGCGAGCAAGCTCGCTCCCACAGGTCTTGTGTCTTGACCCAGAATTATCATCAACAGGTTCTTTTTTTCAGCCGTTTATCGAACCTGCTGAGCATTACCAACAAACGTGATTTAATAGCCGCCTTTCACGTTTCCGGGACCGGAAAACGGCGTGATCCGCGCCTGCTCTCCACCCCCATTACCCTTAATAAGGCTGTCATGGACACGGGCTCACGACTCAAATTAGTACGCGAAAGCTACAAACTGTCCCAGCGCGAGCTGGCCCGGCGTAGCGGCGTCACCAATGCAACCATCTCCCTGATCGAACAGAATCGGGTCAGTCCCTCCGTCAGCTCCCTGAAAAAGTTGCTGGAGGGCATTCCCATGTCCCTTGCCGACTTCTTCACCTTCGATCAGCCGCCGCGCGAACACCAGTACGTCTTCCGCGCCAACGAACAGCCCGACCTCGGCCGCCATGGCCTGCGCCTGCTGCTGATCGGCGCGTCCGTGCCAAGCCGGCAGATGCGCTTGCTGCGCGAGCAATACGCGCCGGGCGCAAGCTCGGGCGAAGAGCCGATCGTGCATTCCGAAGGCGAGGAATGTGGGTTGGTGACACGGGGTACCGTGGAGTTGACCGTGGACGGACAGGTGAGCGTGCTGAATGCCGGGGATGGCTATTACTTCCCGACGACGTTGCCGCACCGGTTTCGCAATATCGGGGCGGATGAGGCGGAAATCATCAGCGCCAACACGCCGGCGAACTTCTGATAACCGCTTTGCGGGCAGGGTTCATCAACAGCCAGCCGTTAAAACCCGCCTCTGATGCGGGTTTTTTATTATTCGGATTTGGTTATGGCCTGGCATCTTGACTGTGCAATGGTGGCCATTCCCGCTGTTCAAGACGAAATACTGCACCCTTTGCGGGTTATTTCGATCTGTTGGTAGTCGGCACGCGTTTCTTTCTGCAGGGTGGCCAACAGAGATAAAGTGGCTTGCGGATCATTGAGCGGTAATGTCTTGAGTACCTCGACATCAACATCCCACCACTTGCTGTTGATCAGCGCCTCAATCAATTCGGGTGTATGCCGATACTTGACAACTTTTGCCGGGGTGCCGGCAACAATGGCGTACGGTGGCACGTCATGGGCAACCAGGGCGCGGGTTGCGATGACAGCACCGGTGCCTATGGTCACGCCTTCCAGGATCATCGCGCTATGGCCGATCCAGACGTCATGCCCAATCGTGATGTCCGCAACCTCCGGGTCGTAAACCAGCGCAGTGTCGGTATATTGAAAGGGATGTGAACTGAGCCAGTCCAACGGATGCGAGCTCTTTTGTTGGCCGATAAAACAGCTGCTGCCAATGGAGCAAAACCTGCCAATGGATGAGACCGCCGAAAGGACGCAGTCACTACGGATATAAGTATGCGCACCAATTTCCAGCTTTCTTGACTCTATGACCACATGCCCAAGCGTCACGCCTTCTTCTATGGTCACTGTCGATCTTTTGTGCAGCGACAATAAACCGCCCGCCACTTTGCATTTGTGTTTGCGGATCCATCTTTTCCAGTAACTATTTCGCAAATAACTAATTATTGTTTTCATGAACAGCTGTCTTGGATATGCGTTATAGGGCATGGCCTGGCCCCATGGGCCAACGACCGAGTCTAAATGAATCGGCTGGGGAGATGGATTTTTTAGACGTTATTCAAAAACCGCTTTTGTGAGCCTCGGTCCCTGATCAGTGCAGGAGCTGTGCCGAAGGTGGGTCGTGAGCAAAGCGCTGCGAATACACCGGCGAATGTCTGATCAGGGACTCAACGATCATTGTTTGGCCGCAAATTTCCGTCGTTGTTGATCGCTCATCCAAAAATCGTTTTTATGGACAGGAAGAAGGCGCATTGCCATTATTGAACTTCTTGCACCTCAAAAGGATTTCTTCTCATGCGTAAGCTACTGCTTCTGGTCATGTTAGCCGTTGTAGTAACGGGTTGTTCCAGTCGTAAAGAATTTTACGCAACCGGCGGGAGCCGGGCGGATGGCTCGATTGATATGGCTTACGACTTCAAACCGTTCGAGACTCCAATCGTTGATTTAAAGCAGGCTGAGTCAATTGCAAACAGCAAATGCGCGGTGTGGGGTTACGAGCGCGCAGAACCCTTCGGGGGTAAAACCCTGAATTGCCATTCAAAGGATGGTTGGGGTAACTGCAACGCCGGACAGATGATCGTCAAGTATCAATGCATTGGAAATATCACTCCATCAAACCAGGTATCAGCGTCTGCGGGGTCGTCTGTACCGGTTGGAATGCTGACGCCTGCTCAGTACAAAGAAGCGCGAGTAAAGGCGCTGATGGACAAAAAACTCCCTTACGCTGAGTACCAGAAGGAATATCAGGCGATCATGGCTGAATAGTTCAGTCGATATCGTTTCCGCTGCCCGGACTCAGTTCTTCATGTCAGTGCGGTTGTCGGTTGAAAAGCAAAAAGTGAGATTTTGAGTGAGCAACAAAAACCCGCAGAAATGCGGGTTTTTTGTGCTTGAACAATGTCACTGCTTCTTCGGCCCCTCAAATCCCCGCTGCTCAATCACGCCAAACACATCCCGCACATCCTGAAGCAGGATCCGCGAAATGTTGGTGACGGTGTTGATGTCGTTTTCGGCGTAGTCGGGGAGGCTGGTGCAGGCCATGAGGTTGAGGTATTGCAGGACGGCGTTGAGGCGTTCGGCGGCGCAGTTGTGGAGTTCGCGCAGCGGGGCGTCGCTGTCGATGAGGAGGACGGGGTAGCTGGTAGCGATTTGTTTCATGGGGGTGAAGCGGGGATCCGGACTGTTAGTCGTCATAAGTAAAACTTCCTCGTATCTGTAAGAAGAGCTACTCCCGGTCGCTGCGATTCGAAAGGGGTGGTAGCTATGTGCGGGTTCGCAGACCGAGGATACGAGGAACCCGGCAGACCCGAAGATCTCCCACACACAGCCACCATAAAGCGACATGCGGGCGCAGATGCGACCGTCATCGGCTTGATTGACTGCAAGGTTACTACACGTATCTACAGGGCTGCGAAACCCTGTCGCCAACTCAAGTCAGCGACGGGCGCACATTAGGTGTCGATCTCCTGCGCTGCAACCGGCCTGTAGGACGCCAAATGACCCCTGTGGCGAGGGAGCTTGCTCCCGTTCGGCGGCTCTGCCGCTGTAAAAACGGGCACTGCGGTGCATCTGAGGAAATGAGTTGCAAAGGATCAGGGCCGCTTCGCAGCCCAGCGGGAGCGAGCTCCCTCGCCACAAAGGGACAAGTCCTACAAATTTTCCAGACGTCAAGATTGAACGTTCGTCGGATGGCGGGTTGCTACCATCGCAATTGCCTGCCGATATCAACACGGCTGCTACGCTTGGTCGTTGCAGTGCCCGAGTTCCATTCCTGCTCACGCTGCAAGGGTAATCACGGAGTGCGACATCCATTCCTGTCGGCAACCTGCACGGAGATCAAAAGCATGGCCGATTCGACTGCGGCGGGGAGTCCCGTGCCGCTCGATCGGGAAGAAATCGAGCGAGTGCTGGCGCTGTTGCTGGTCAGCCCGTTGTTTGCCAAGTCCAGGCGCATGGGCAGTCTGTTGCGCTTTCTGGTCGAGCACGACCTTCAGGCTTGCAATGCGCCGCTGACAGAGCACGCCATCGGCATCGCGGTGTTTCGTCGTGACCCGGCGGTGTATTGCACGGGCGACGATCCGGTGGTGCGAGTGCAGGTGGGGCGCTTGCGGCGCAAGCTCGCAGCGCATTACGCCGGCAACGGCCAGCAGGACCCGGTGCGCTTGAGCATTCCACCCGGGTGTTATCGCTTGACCTATCAGCGGCTGCGGCCCAAGAGCGTCGGCACTCGCCATCCTGTGGTCCAGATCCAGCCGTTTACCTGCCTCACCCGCGATGGCGATGACTTTACCCGGGGCTTGTGCGAGGAGTTGAGCTGTCGACTGTTCGAGTCGACCGGGACCAATCATGTGTTGATGCGGGTGGCACGCAACAGCGAGCCGGTACCGGACTTCAAGCGTGGCGGGCGTTACAGCTATTGCCTGGAGGGCAGTGTGCGGGTCGAGCCTTCGCGGGTGCGAGCGTCATTGCGTCTGGTGGATGTGGCGCAGGGGCGGATTCGCTGGTCGGCGCAGTTCGATCGTGATCGACCCCATGGCATTGCCACCCAGGAGGACCTTGCGCAGTCGATCTGTCGCTCGCTGACGGGCTACTTCGCCACGGCGGGCAAAGATGAGTGAAGGGGCAACCGCAGGTTGCCCCGGCATGACGGTTACACGGTTTTCCACTGACCGCCTTCGTAAAGGCGACCTGCGGTGTTATCGAACGTCAGGTCGATTTCGATCGCCTTGGAACGTGAGGTACTGAACATGGTGCTGGTCTGTACGTTCTGTTCGAACCACACGAGGATGGTTTCCACCGGCGTCAGCACGGTTTCACCGGTGACCACCTGATTCACTGCAACGTAAATGGGGGTGCTGACCTGATTGCCATCAATGCCGGTAGATAACTGGTTGATACCCGGATGGATGGGGGCATAGTCATTTACAAAGGTTATGGAAATGTTCGGTCCCCCGGTAACCGCCGAACTCAGCAGACCGTGCTCATCGAGTGTCGATGTTTGCCCCAGGCCGATATTGACGATGTTGGTCGAGACTTTGACCTGCACATTTGCCTTGAACAGGTTGGACGCAAACAGCTGATATTGAGGTGTCCAGCTGAACTCGTTGTTGCTCAGGTAAGCATCATAGGACTGCCAGACCACGTTGTAGTCGGCGTCACCCACCTTCTTGGCAAAGCACAGCTTGTAGCCGGACTTCTTGAGCTGCGCCAGGTCGCCGGCGGCGATTTCGATGGTGACGGTTTTTTGCGAAGCCGCCAGGGCCGACCTCAATACCCGGCCGTAATCCGCCGCTTTCAGTTGCGTTGCACCCATGATCGACTTGACGGCTTCTTGCACATCATTGTGAAGCTGCTGGCTCTGTTGGCTGACAGCGATTGATTTGCTCATGGTTTCCTTCTTCCTTGGTGGTGTGTTGGGCAAACAATGGGTTGCTGGCGCTTGGCGCTGCTGTCCATTGACGGCTTCACTCTAGGGGCGAGGGGCAGGGCGGCTAAGTGTCTTGGTGTTACAAGCGGGTATCGAGGGTGTATCAGGGCCGAGTCAGCGGGGCAGCCGATCGGCCACCCCGCTTTGACCTCAGGCGGCCTTGGCATCGGCCCAGACGAAGTTCCAGCTCGTGCGTTTGCCCTTGGCGATCTCGATCATCTTGTTCTCGTACACCGTATGATTGACCACGCCGGTGTAGGTCAGGGTGCGGGCGGCATTGGTCCCGGTGACCTCGCCCGGCTTGCCGCCCGACTCGACCATGGCTTTTTTCATGTCGGCTTCCGACGGGGCGCTGCTCTGGTTTTTTTCCACTTTGACGAAACTCATGATTCACCTCTTCCGTGATGGGGGGATCGGTGCCAGCGCGGGCCGACAAGTCGACGACCCTGTTCCACACCGACGGCCATACTCTATTGGCCAGTTCGACGGCGCAGAAGTGACAACTGCGGCGCTGAGGTAACAATCGGGAAACAGCGCCACGTGTTGTAGTATCTGCGACGTATCAAGCGTGGATTCACATCGAAGAAGGTTGTGGCGAATGCCCGGACGTGAAACCTGGCTTCGAGCGGATGAGCGCGGACGGTTCATGGCTCTGTATCTCGATGGAACCAACTACGTCAATAGCGTCTAAATTTCAGGGAACATTTCCCACCACGAAGGAGCGACTCATGTTCAGGTCTCGATCTTTGATTGCAGCACTCACCTGTTTGACCCTGATCAGCGGCTCGGTGACGGCGCTGGCTGATCCCGGTAACGGCCAGGGTAACGGGAAGGCCAACCATGGCAACCAAGGCAGTCATGGCAACAAGAACAAGAATTCCGGTGGTGGGGACTGGAGCAATGGCCCGAGCATCAACCGCGGCAGCGTGCTCCAGATCATTGGCGTGAACACGGGCTACTGGAGCCCCGGGCCTGATTTGCCACCGGGTATTCAAAAGAACCTTGCCCGAGGCAAGCCACTTCCACCCGGCATCGCCAAAAAACTGGATGGTCGGCTGGTCGGCAGGCTACCCCATTACGATGGCTACGAATGGCAGCAAGTCGGTACGGACTTGATCCTGGTTGCGCTGGCCACCGGGCTTGTCTATGAAATTCTCGACGGTGCGTTTGATTAACGTGTAGCAGGTTGTATTCCCGTTGAACGAGGCTGCTTTAGCCGTCTGTCGTGGCACTTGAACTGTTCCAGGGATATCGCGTCATACGTAACGCGGGAAGCAATCATGCTTTTTAAAAACAAGAGTCTCGTTGCTGTAATGTCATGCGCCATGATGCTTGCAGCCGCTCCGTTACTCCCTGATGGCCTGTCGATCATGGGTTCCGCATACGCGAAGGATGGCGGTGGCGGTGGCGGTGGCGGTGGAAACGGTGGCGGTGGCGGAAACGGCGGTGGTAATGGCGGTGGCAATGGCGGCGGCAATGGCGGCGGAAACGGCGCAGGTCACGGCGGCGGTATGGGGGGCGGACACGCCGGTACAGGCCACTCCGGCAGTAACGGCCGCGGCAACGGGCACGACAGCGACCATGCCGGAAAATCCGTGCGCGACCATGGCCTGAGCGGGAACCACTACGGTAGTGAGCGCAACGATGATAACGGTCATGGCACGACGACCTCAGGCATCGCCCATTCCAAAGATACTCGCGGCATCTCCAAGGCCAGGGCTATTTCGGCCTCGACGCCAGGTGAGCACAACACCAAGGGCTTGAGTAAAGCCGGGCAGTCGACCTCGAAAAAAACCCATTGAGTTCGCGGCGACAGATCAGTTTCTGAAAAGCAAAAAACCCGCTGGAAGGCGGGTTTTTTTATACCTGGAAATTGACCACCGGCCACCACACACCTCGTTCCCCGCCAGGCACATCACTCACAACCACCCCCCCAGCGGGCATTACACGGACAGAAAACGAGCCGCCTGGACACATCGCGCAGTGATTTGCGTTCGCGGGCGATTTGTCATGTTCTGTAGATATTAGTCAGCCCAACGCGATTTCAATGAGGCTGCACTGTGTTCCAACGACTTGTGTGTTCGCTGTCTGTTTTGAGCCTGTCCATCGCTGCCGCCCAGGCGGCCGAGACTGTCCCCCTCAACACTTCTCGCCTGAAGAGCATCGATAACCTGCGCGATGTCGCCGGTCTTGCCACCGCGTATTCCACGGCCAATGACGGCACCATGCGTGGCGGGGTGTTTTACCGCTCCAACGCGCTGACGCCATCGGCGGCGGATCTGGCAACCCTCAACGGTATGGGCATCAAGGCGGTCTACGACCTGCGCACGCCAACCGAAATCGCCGCCACGCCCGACACGATGCCCACGGGTGCGACGTACACCAACATCGATATCATCGGTGGCTCCACGTCGGGTGCGAACATCACCAACGTTGCGTTTCACAGCGCCGCCGAAGCCACCGCCATGATGCAGGACACCAACCGTGATTTCGTCCGCAACCCGGGGATGCGCAGCGAGTTCAACCAGCTTTTCAATGAACTGGCCACGGTCGACGGCGCCGCGCTGTTCCATTGCACCGCCGGCAAGGACCGTACGGGTTGGACCGCCGCTGTGCTGCAAAGCATCGCCGGGGTCGACGATGCCACCATCATGAGCAACTACCTGGCGACCAACGACTACACCGCCGCGCGCATCAAGGCGACCCTGGCGGCGTTGCCACCGAGCCTGGCGACCATCTATGGGCCGCTGATCGGTGTGGAGGCCAGTTACCTGCAGGCCGGCCTGGACGAGGTGACCGCGCAATACGGCACGATGGATAACTACCTCAAGCAAGGCCTCGGCCTGTCCCAGGAAACCCTCTACGTACTGCGCGGCAAGATGGTGTTCTACAACAGTCTGCCTGGCGCAGCGAACCTGGCCGGCAACGCCGCGGCCGGCGCGCAGTTGTTGCAGCAACTGCAGAACAGCAACCTGTCGGGCACCTACAGCGCCTACAACTACTACCTGCAGTCGGCCATCGATGCCCGCAGCCTCGGGGGCGTGGAGTCCACCGTCGGCGGTCAGGTGCACGCCGACGCCGCGAGCTACCTGCTGCGTCAGGGCGCGATGATCGAACAGGCCGCCGCGCCGTTCACCAGTGGCATCGACCTCAAGGCCGGGCAGTATCGCCTGTGGAGCACCGCCCTGGCGGGGTACCTGGGCACGGATGGTTCGTCCCACGCCTCCAGCAGCAACGAGCATAGCCAGGGCATGATGATTGGCCTGACCCAGCGCTTTTCCGAACAGCTCAGCGCCCATGCCGGCTTCGGCTACAGCAGCGGCAATGTCGGTGGTGCTGGTGGCGAGGCCGATACCGACCTGACCTTCTTCAGCGTCGGTGCACGCTTCGCACCGAACGGTCTGGAACGTGGCCTGTTTGTGGATGCCAATGCCAGCGCCGGCTATCTCGATTACGAGAGCAAGCGAGAACTCGGCGGCGGTCTGGGCACGGCCAGGGGCGACAGCCATGGCAACCTCACCGGCGCGACCCTGGCGCTCGGTTACCGTGTGCCGGTGAACGGCGTGACCCTCGAACCGAGCCTCGGTGTGCGGGTTAGCCACGTCAACCTGTCGGGCTTCCAGGAAAAGGGCAGCGAACTGGCCCTGGACGTCGACGGCATCCACGAGACCCGCAAGAGCGCGGTGGCCAACCTAAACGCATCCTTTGCACCTGTCAGCCTCGGTGCCTGGCAAGTGGTGCCGGGTGTGCAAGTGGGCTACGAGCATGTGTTGGGTGACCATGAAGTCGACAGCGAAGGGCAACTGCTGGGCCTGGACATCGAACAGCAAGCCGCCTTCGACAACCGTGACCAGTTCACCGGTGGCGTCAACGTCATGGCCAACCTTGGTCCGTGGAGCGTAGGGGCGCAAGTCGGCGCCAGTGGTGGCGGTGACAGCCACGGCTTTAATGGCGGCTTGAAGGCCAGCTATCTGTTCTGACGATCAGTCAAGGCAATCTGTGTGGGCGAGCAGGCTCGCCCACACATCCTCAATTGGTCGCCATGGGTCGCGTTCGCCGGCCTTTTCTCACGTCTGCGGGACTGATGCCGTAGGCACTCTGGAAATACTGGCAAAACCGGCCGACATTGCTGAAGCCGTGTTGCAAGGCCACGTCTGTCACCGACGGCGCCCCCCCTTGGGACAGCGCGGCAAAGGCGCGCTCCAGGCGTACCTGGCGCTGATAGGCGACGATCGAGGTGCCCATGAAACGCTGAAAACCTTCCTGCAATGCGCGCAGGCTGACGTTGGTCAACTGCGCCAGCTCGGTGCCGCTGGCCAGGTGGTCGGGGTGCTCCTGAATGTACTCGACGGCCAGCTTCACATGCCGTGGCGCTATCAGCGGGGAAGGGCGCCGGAGGGCTTCGGTGAAGTTGTGGGGCCAGGCTTCCAGCACCGCATCGACCAGCATTTCGCGAAGCCGCGAAGGCATCAGCGAACCGGTGTTGATCAGCAGGTCGAACTCGGTGCCCGTGGCCAGTTCAATCAACGCCCGGATGCCCTGCAAGGCTGACACATTCAGGTCCACCACCGGCTCGAAATGCACCTTTTGCAGGATAGGCTTGCCCAGCAGCGTCGACAGGCGCTCGGTAATCAGCCGACGGCTGATCGAAATCCCGTGCTGCGCATGATTGTCGACAAAGTGCGCCGAGCGGACCTCGGCTTTGTCGATGGCCAGGCCGATCTGGGCGAAGCCAACCGACTCGGTGACGTGGTTGAAGATGATCTTGCCGGCGGTGGGGATGACGAACGTGATTTCATCAAGGGGGGCGGGAAATGCCACCGTGAAGTCACCGTGAAAGTGCATGCGACGAAAGCTGACACCTTCGTGTCTGCCGTAGACCCCGCCGATGCTGATGCTTTTTGGCGGCGGCGCAGAGTCGGAGTAAAGGTTGCCGAACAGGTTCAAGAACAACGCGCCAAAGTCGTCACAGCTCATGTCGTTGGACCTGATGATGATTTGCTTGCGCGTCGTGCTTGAGTACACCTGTAGTGTCACCTTGAGCGGTTGGGCAAAGCCCGGTACGGGGAACTGCCGATCGGAGTTCGAACGGATGCGGTTCGGGAAAGCGCTAGGACGTTATCAGTGACTAATGACAGGTTTGTTACCGGTTGTTGCCACTGTCGTCGCCGGCTCCGTTCACCCGACGCCACCGCTCGCACTGGACAACGGGTGGCACGAGCGGTACCGGGGCGTGGGCGGACTGCAATGGCCGCGGCTATTTCACCGGTTCTGTTGCCTTGATATCCCCGCAAAAAATATCGACGTTGCCATCGGTCGAAGCCGTTCGCACGACCACCGAATACTTGCCGTCAAGCAGGGTTTGCAACGGCACAGGCGCGGTTCTGGTAAAAGACCAGCCGCGTACGGGTTGGCGTTCGGTGTTGACGGTGTCGTTCATCGCGTAGGCGACTGACCCGGGTTGCTGGCAGGTGCCGTTATTGATGAAAGAGTAAAGACGCAGGGGCAGCGTAACCCCCATTGGAGCACCGCTGATGAAGAAACTGAGCCCGGTTTTCTTGTCCCAGTCGGTCAAGGTGACGGTGCCGATCTGACCGGCGTTTTGCCGGGTGGCGACCAGGTCAACGTTCACGCCGTGGGTCGATGAAGTGGTGCAGCCGAAAAGGCTTGCCGCAACCACGAGTGCTGCCAGTGAGGTTTTGAGCTTCATTGCCAAACTCCTGAGTTGAAGAACTGCAATGGGGAGAATTAGCGGGTATAGCTCATTTATCGCTTTCATGACGTCGTCCATACGAGGCTTCCCTTTTCAGGGAGGACGTGTTTGAGGTATTCGAGCTCAATCAACGAATCCCTTCATCGCCGCGCAAACCGGCTACATTTGTAATCTACCGAGCCCGATTGCCCGGACGTTTGCCGGTGTATTCAATCCATGCCCCACCCTTGGAATTTCCTCAACCTGAGCTGATTGCCCGCTGGCACACGCGCTTCGATGCCTTTGAGGGTTTGCAATGGTTGCGCGTGCAGTTAAAGGATTGTGCGGTCAGTCGAGCCCACTCATCATTCGCATGGAAGATTTGCCACTGGAGTGACCGATGAATCAACAAGGCAGCCATCCGCAAGAGCGGATTCCAGGCACTCCACAGCGGAGAACCTTGCGCAGCCTGTTGATCCCGGAGTGGCTCGGCAGCTACCGGCCAGACTGGCTGCGCAGCGATGTGGTCGCCGGGCTGACGGCAGCGGCCGTGGTCATTCCCAAGGCGCTGGCGTACGCCACCATTGCCGGCCTGCCGGTGCAGGTCGGGCTGTACACGGCGCTGGTGCCGATGGTGATCTATGCCGTGCTCGGCACGTCGCGCCCGCTTAGCGTCAGCACCACGACCACCCTGGCCATTCTCGCCGGCTCCGCGTTGGGCCAGATCAGCCCCGATGGCGATGCGGCGACCTTGCTCGCCGGTTCCGCCACGCTGGCCCTGATGGTGGGGGCGATCCTGATTGTCGCGGGGCTGCTGCGCCTGGGTTTCGTCGCCAATTTCATTTCCGAGCCGGTACTGGTGGGTTTCAAGGCCGGCATCGGCGTGGTCATCGTGCTCGACCAATTGCCCAAGCTGTTGGGCACGCACATCGACAAAGGCGGCTTCCTGCACAATTTGGTGGCCACGGTCCAGAGCGTCGGCCATGCCTCGCTGCCGACCGTGGCGGTTGGTGTGTTCATGGTTCTGCTGCTGGTGGGCATGAAGCGTTTTACGCCCCGGCTGCCCGCACCTTTGATTGCGGTGGCGCTTGGCATCATCGGCATGAGCCTGTTTGGCCTGGAACGCTTTGGTGTGTCCGCCGTGGGCGTGGTGCCGATCGGGTTGCCCGCACCGACCCTGCCGGTTTGGTCGATGGCCGAAACCCTGTGGTCCTCGGCCATGGGTATCGCGCTGATGAGTTTCACCGAAACCATCGCGGCGGGACGCGCTTTCGCCCGCAGTGACGAGCCCGCGCCACAACCGAATCGGGAACTGCTGGCCACCGGCGTTGCCAACATCGGTGGCGCGTTTCTCGGGGCCATGGTCGCCGGTGGCGGGACCACCCAGACGGCAGTGAACCGCCTGGCCGGCGCACGTTCGCAACTGGCCGCACTGGTCACCGCTGCACTGGCATTGGGCACGTGCCTGTTGCTGGCACCGCTCATTGGCCTGATGCCCAATGCCACGCTCGCCGCCGTGGTGATCGTGTATTCGGTGGGCCTGATCGAGCCGGCTGAATTTCGCGAAATCCTGTCGGTTCGCCGTACCGAATTTGCCTGGGCCGTGGTGGCCATGATCGGCGTGATATTGCTCGGCACGCTGCAAGGGATCGTCGTGGCGATTATCGTCTCGTTGCTGGCCTTGGCCTACCAGGTCTCGGACCCACCCGTGCACGTACTGGGGCGCAAGCCCGGCACCAACGTCTATCGCCCGCAGGCCACCGACAACGAAGACGACGAACACTTTGACGGATTGCTGTTGCTCAGGCCCGAAGGCCGGGTGTTCTTCGCCAATGCCGAGCGCATCGCCGACAAGATCCGACCGCTGATTGACGAGGCAAACCCCAAGGTCGTGGTTCTGGACCTGCGCAGTGTGTTCGACCTGGAATACACCGCGCTGAAAATGCTCACCGGCGCGGAGCAGCGCATGAGTGAGAAAGGCATTTCACTGTGGCTGGTGGGCATGAGTCCGGGCGTACGGGACATGGTCATCAAGGCACCCCTGGGCCATGTGCTGGGCGAGTCGCGCATGTTCCTGAACCTGGAAGAGGCGGTTGAACATTATCAGCGCAGTCGACGCGCAATGAACGTGTCCGGGGGAACTCCGGACGCTATGTGACGCATTGAAGGAGGTAACGGGTATGGCAAAGAAGAAGGCGGCAACCAAAAGCAAACCGGTCGAAAGCGGCAAGCTCAAGAACAAGGATTATCTCGAGGAACTGGCACGGCTGCATGTCGAGATGGTCAAGCTGCAGGAGTGGGTGCAGCACACGGGCGCCAAGATTTGCATCATCTTCGAGGGCCGTGATGGCGCCGGTAAGGGTGGAACCATAAAGGCGCTGACCGAACGGGTCAGTCCGCGGGTGTTCCGGGTGATAGCCTTGCCGGCACCGACCGACCGGGAAAAAAGCCAGATGTACCTGCAACGTTATCTGCCGCACCTGCCGGCGGCCGGTGAAGTGGTGATCTTCGATCGCAGCTGGTACAACCGCGCCGGTGTCGAGCGGGTCATGGGCTTTTGCAGCAAAGAGCAGGTGCGCACCTTTCTCACCGTGGCGCCGCGAGTCGAGCAGGCGCTGGTCGAATCCGGAATCATCCTGATCAAATACTGGCTTGAAGTGAGCCAGGAAGAACAGACCCGACGCCTCAAGGCGCGTATCACCGACGGGCGCAAGATCTGGAAACTGTCACCCATGGACCTCAAGTCCTATAACCGCTGGTACGACTACTCCCGTGCCCGGGACGACATGTTCAAGTACACCGACACCAAATTCGCCCCTTGGCGGGTCGCCAACTCCAATGACAAGCGGCGGGCGCGACTGAACATCATCAGCGATGTGCTGGGCAGCATTCCTTACGAGGATGTACCGCGGGCAAAAGTGAAACTGCCCAAACGCCAAAGTCCCGGAAACTATCGGGATCCGAACTATCCGTTCAAGTACATCGCAGAGAAATTCTGAAGTCTGCCTGGTCTGTGCTGCCTGTTCCCGGTCCTGGATCGGGCGCAGGCAGTCCTGACATCCCCCCCCGTGGTTTTCCTGGAAAACCGTATCGACTGGTTTCGCCGCGACTGCATTGGGTCGCCTTCAAAGCACGCCAACAGGCTATTTGTAGGACGCTTCTTAAATAGCGTAGGGAAATTACTTTTTATAGTGAGAGTAAGTTCCCAGTGCGGTGTGCGTTTGGTCTTTATATGCTTGTCGTGGGTAGTATGACTTCGTGCGATAGTTCACCATTACCTCCTGAAAGTTTTAAGCTTTTGTTTCATTGATTGCACTTTCACTTCAGAAGGTTCATTTTTTTTGCGGCCGAGAAAAGGTCGCGAGCGATGGCTGTTAGTTTATCTGGATATGTCAATGCAATGGCTGAACCAGATTTTTGTAGTTGATTATTTGTAACTGTGCATGCAGTTACAAATATCCATGGAGGATTTATGGCTTCTGGTAGTTTTCAAAATGAAGTGCCCAAGGCTCGGGTCAACATCAAACTCGATTTGCATACTGGCGATGCACAGAAAAAAGTCGAATTGCCGCTCAAGTTGATGGTGATGGGCGACTACAGTAACGGCAAGGAACAGCGGCCGTTATCGGAGAGAAGCAAAGTCGCAATCGACAAGAATAACTTCGATAGCGTATTGGCCGAGTTTTCTCCCGAGATCAAGCTGGCGGTGGCCAATACCCTGGTGGAGGATGCCGGTGAAGCTGCGGTCGATCTGAGTTTCCGGAGCATGAAGGATTTCGAGCCAGAACAGGTGGCTCGGCAAATTCCGCAACTGCGCGCACTGCTGGCCATGCGTAACCTGCTGCGCGACCTCAAGTCCAACCTTCTGGACAATGCCACCTTCCGTCAGGAACTGGAGCGCATCCTCATGGACGAGGCACTGAGTGACGAACTGCGAGGCGAGTTGGCTTCGCTGGCTTCGGAACAAGTTCGTTAATTCACCTCGTCTTGTTTAAAGGGAAGTTTAAAAATGTCTATCGAGCATTCTCACGCGCAATCGCGCGGCACTACAGTGTTGCCTGAAGAAAACCAGGGTGTGTATGGGGCGTTGTTTGGCAAGATCAATCTGAGTCCGGTAAAAGTTCTGGGCGAAATTGAGGTGTTTCAAAGTTCCGAGGCACTGTCGGACGTTTCTGTCGATGAACGTGTGACAGCCGCTGTCAGTGTTTTTCTGAAGTTGATAAAGCAGTCTTCGCGCAAAGTCCGGCGTCTGGACCGGACACTGCTGGATGAACATATCGCATCGCTGGATGCGCAAATCAGCCGTCAATTGGACGCTGTGATGCATCACCCGGATTTCCAGCGGGTCGAGTCCACCTGGCGTGGGGTGAAATCGCTGATCGATCAGACCGATTTTCGCCAGAACGTGCGGATCGAACTGCTGGATATCAGCAAGGATCACCTGGTCCAGGATTTCGAAGATGCACCGGAGATCGCGCAAAGCGGTCTGTACGTGCATACCTATACCCAGGAGTACGACACACCGGGCGGTGAGCCGATCGCCGCTGCCATTTCCAACTTCGAATTCGACCGCAGCCCGCAAGACATCGCCTTGCTGCGCAGTATTTCCAAAGTCTCGGCGGCCGCGCACATGCCCTTCATTGGCTCCGTCGGCCCGGCCTTCTTTGGCAAGCGCTCGATGGAAGACGTGGCCGCCATCAAAGACATCGGCAACTACTTTGACCGTGCCGAATACATCAAGTGGAAAGCCTTCCGCGACAGCGACGATGCCCGTTACATCGGTTTGCTCATGCCCCGTGTGCTGGGCCGTCTGCCGTATGGCCCGGACACCGTTCCGGTGCGCAGCTTCAACTACATCGAAAGCGTCAAGGGGCCGGACCACGACAAGTACCTGTGGACCAACGCCTCGTTTGCCTTCGCCGCCAACATGGTCAAGAGCTTCATCGCCAACGGCTGGTGCGTGCAGATCCGCGGTCCGCAGTCGGGTGGCGCGGTCACCGACCTGCCGATCCACTTGTACGACCTGGGCACTGGCAATCAGGTGAAGATCCCTTCGGAGGTGATGATTCCCGAAACGCGCGAGTTCGAGTTCGCCAACCTCGGTTTCATCCCGCTGTCGTACTACAAGAACCGTGACTATGCGTGCTTCTTCTCAGCCAACTCCACGCAGAAACCGGCGTTGTACGACACCTAGTCGGATCAATTCGCGCCTTCCGTATATCTTCCTGCTGTCACGCATTGCCCATTACCTGAAGCTGATCCAGCGCGAAAACATCGGCACCACCAAGGACCGGCGTCTGCTGGAGCTGGAGCTGAACAAATGGGTCAGTGGGCTGGTGACCGAGATGAAGGACCCGGGCGACAACTTGCAGGCTTCGCATCCGCTACGCGCTGCCAGGGTGAGCGTCGAAGACATCGAGGACAACCCGGGTTTCTTCCGCGTCAAGTTGTATGCCGTGCCGCATTTCCAGGTGGAAGGCATGGACGTCAATCTGTCGCTGGTTTCGCAGATGCCCAAGGCAAAAGCCTGAGTCCTGTTCACACCCAAACCACTGCGTAGGGATTCGACCTCATGAAAATCCACCGCCCCTTGTGGGCCGCGGGGGCATTGCTGTCCCCGCAGCAATTCCAGCAGCAGGCGCTCTGGGAAGCCTGGGCCAACGAGTGTCTGGCTCGTCTGACGCTGGTGCACCCTTGGGGCGTCCAGGACGTCGGGTTTGACCTGGAAGCACTGCGCCTGGGCAAGCTCAAAGCCACGCACCTGTGCCTGCGCATGCCCGACGGCACCTTGATCGACACCCACCATGTCGATCGGCTGCCCCTCGGGCTGGAGCTGTCGCGCCTGCTGTCCGACGATATTCAGGCGGCGACATTGCTCCTGGCCTTGCCACTGGAACAGGCCAATGGCAATAACTGCCTGTTCGACGCCGACAAGGCTGATCGACCCACCCGTTATCGCCAGGACTGGCGTCAGGTGCAGGATATTTACGCCGATGAGGTGCAATCGATCGGCGTACTGGAACACGTGCTGAGCCTGCGCTTCGATCACGACGAAAACGGCGATTACCTGACCTGCCCGATCGCGCGCCTGGTGCGCGACGGGCAGGGCGCATGGAGCCTTGACCCTGATTATCTCCCGCCGCTGCTCAGTTTCGCGGCGCACCCGGGGCTGCTGACGCAACTGGATAACCTGTTGGCCCAGTTGTCCTCCAAGCGTCAGCGGCTGATGGGCATGCGGCGCGAAAGCAACCAGCGAATGGCCGACTTCGCCGTGGCCGACGTGTCGTTATTTTGGTTGCTCAATGCCTTGAACACCTACCAGCCGGTATTGGCCGATTTCAAGGCCTGGCCTGCGCGGCACCCCGAGCAGGTCTATCTGGAGCTGACAAAGCTGGCCGGCAGTCTGCTGACCTTTTCCCTCGAGCACGATGTCGAGCAAATTCCGCCTTACCGCCATGAACACCTGGAAAGCGTATTCCCGCCGCTGTTGCGCATGATCTCCACATTGCTGGAGGCCAGTCTGCCTTCGCGCGTCATCGCCCTGACACTGGAAGAGAGCGCCGCCAACCGTTGGCAGGTGCGGCTCGACGACGCCCGTCTGCGTGAGCGCGACAGCGCCGATTTCTACCTGTCGGTGCGTTGCCGCCTGCCAGCCGCGCAGTTGCAGAGCCAGTTCCCGCGTCTGTGCAAGATCGGCACTCCGGACGAAGTCGATCAACTGGTCAACGCCGCGCTGGATGGTGTGCCGTTGCAGTCCCTCAGCCATGTGCCAGCGGCCATCCCCCTGCGCCTGGAAAACCAGTACTTCGCTCTTGATCTCAATCACGCCAAGGGGCAAGCCATTCTGGACCAGGGCATCTGTGCCTTCTACGTCCCGAGCACCCTGTCCGAGGTGAAACTTGAACTGTTCGCGGTACTGCGCGCATGAACCTGATCGAAACAGAAAAGCAGACCGCAATGGCGGTAGATATCGACGCGTTGTTGCAAGACAGCTACTTGCTGGTGGTCGAGTTGCGGCAAGGGGCCTCGGCGCAAAACAGCGATGAGATCAAAGCGCTGTGCGTGAAGCAGGTCGAGCACGTTCGCCAACGGCTCAAGGATGCCGGGCAGGCACAACGCAGCATCGACCATATCAGCCACGCTCAATGCGCACTGCTGGATGAAACCATGCTCAACCTTGCCGACAACGATGCTCGTTCCAAGTGGGCCAGCGAACCCCTGCAAGCCAAGTTTTTCAATCGCCACCAGGCCGGGGAGTTCCTGTACGAGGATATGCGCGAGGTGCTGCGCGAACCTGCGCCGGACCTGCATGTGCTGACGGCTTTCCAGCGGATATTGACCCTGGGTTTTCGCGGCCGTTATCGCGATGTGAATGACCCCGAGCGTGAGCAACTGCTGGCCGACCTGAATGCGCGGGTCGCACCGCTGAAACTGCGTCAGACATTGACCGCACCTGCCAGTGCCAGCCATGGACTAACGGCGCTGCGCTGGTTGCGCTCACCGCTGGTCAACGCCCTGGCTGTCGGCCTGTTGCTGGTCGGTATCTGGTACGGGCTCGACCAGCTTTTGGGTGGTCTGGTCGCGACGTTGCTATCCGCAGAAACCTGAGGTGGGGCAAATGACGCTCAAACTCAAACAAGGGCTTTGGCTGTGGGCGGGGGCACTTGCCCTGATGCTACTGGTCATCATCCCGCTGGGTGGATGGGGCCGTGTCACCGTGGCCATGATCGTTGTCGGCTGCGTTGCGCTCGCTTGTGTCCGGGCCGCGCGTCAACGGCAATTACTCGGCTCGGTCGATAACCTGACGTTACCACCGGCGGCGTACCGTCATCCGGTGGTAATGGTGTGCGGTGATGGCTTGGCCGGTCTGTTTGGCGGGTCTTGCACCGACCATCCGGCGTTGCGTTTGACCGAGCAGGGTTGTTACCTGCGGGTCTCCCGTGCGGAACAGTTGCCAGGACTGATCGACACTGTCATGGCCTTGCGTCCCGAGTGGGGCGGGCAGCTCAGCGTTATGTTCATTGTCAACCCGGGCGAGCACAGCGATGCGGCGGTATTGGCCGGGCAAGTGCGCACGTTCAGTTATCAGGCCGGACTGATTCGCAAGCGTGGCATCGCGCTGCCGCTGATACTCGTCAGCTACCTGCAATCGTCGGCAAGCAAAGAAGCCTGGTTCAGTTGGGAAGCAGGCCAGGGCCATTGCAACATTCGTCAGGCGGGTGCCTGCCTCATGCCGAATGACTGGCATCGGCTGCCGGCTGATAACGCAACCTGCACGCTTCGGTTACAGGCCAGCATCCAGCTCAACAGTGCGGCTGCCTGGCTGGATGAGTATGTCCTGCCGCACTTCGCTACTCGTGAAGATCGCCTTCCTGCTGGCCTGCCGCTGGTCTGCGCCAGCACCTTCGTATCGACACTGCCCGGCTACATGACCGGCAACCTGTGGCAACAATGGCTGCGGGGCAAGACCGGGCTTCTGGACACCGATGCGCAGGTGCAAGCGCTGGATGCGCCGTTGCCGTTCCCTGATCCCTTGCTGAATCTGCTGCCGGTGCAGGCCCGACATTTACCGATGCGTCGCGCAAGTGTGATCGCGTTGTGGCTGTTTGCAGTCGCCGCCATTGTCGCCCTGACCAGCTCGGCCTGGCAGAACACCCTGCTGCTGCGTCAGGTCAGCGATGACCTGCTGCGTTATGCGTCCATTGCCCCGACGGAACGTCGCGATCAACCCGAGTTCGCCCTGCGGGAGGAGGCGTTGAGCGTGCTGCGCGAGGACGCCGTGCGCCTCGACAGTTACTACCGCCAGGGCGAGCCCCTGGCGCTGGGCCTTGGCCTGTATCGCGGTGAACAATTGCGCGCAGGGCTGCTGTCGACCATCGCCAACCACAGGCAACCGTCGGCGGCCCCGATGCCGGCGCGAACAGCGCGAACCGTGCGCCTGGACAGCCTGTCGTTGTTCAGCAGCGCCAGCGCCCAACTCAAGCCTGAATCGACCAAGGTGCTGATCGACGCCCTGGTCGGCATCAAGGCCCAGCCTGGCTGGCTAATCGTTATCGCCGGGCATACCGATGCCGTGGGCAGCGACGAACACAATCTGCAGTTGTCCCGTGCCCGCGCGGCAGCGGTGCGTGAGTGGATGCAACGCATGGGCGGCATTCCCGACAGCTGTTTCGCCGTGCAGGGCTTTGGCAAGAGCCAGCCCATCGCCAGCAATGACACCGAGGCGGGGCGCCAAGCCAACCGTCGCGTCGATATCCGTCTGGTACCGGAAGTGGGGGCCTGCGCGCTTCCCACGGCCGGGGCCGACGTACACCCCCCTGTCGCAAACGCGGCATTTTTGGTTCTGAGAAAAGGAGCTTCACATGGCAACTCCCATACACCTGTGGCTGACAGATGACGGCGGCGCGGACGTTAAAGGTTCGTGCAGCGTACAAGGGCGCGAAGGCAGCATCGAAGTCGTCAGTCAGGATCACGACGTGTCCGTCCCTACCGACGACAACACCGGCAAGTTGACTGGCGCACGGGTCCATGCACCTTACTCGTTTACCAAGCTGGTCGATGCTTCCAGCCCCTACCTTTACAAAGCGGTAACCACTGGCCAGACCTTTAAAAAGGCTGAATTCAAGTTGTATCAAACCAACGAGGCCGGTCACGAAGTCGTGTTCTTTGTCACCACGCTTGAAAATGTCAAGGTGGTAAAGGTTGCTTCGAAAATGCACGACATCAAGGATCCGACGAAAGAGAAGTACGACTATCTGGATCAGGTTGAGTTGCGCTACGAGAAAATCACCTGGCTCCACAAGGACGGCAACCTCAAACACGACGACTCGTGGAACGAACGTTCCAGCGCATAACCCTGGACGGCCAGCAGGCAGCCTCTGCCTGCTGGCGCCGGTGTGCTGGGCTGAGCGCCCGTTCGCGGACGTTCACCCCAGCCCATCCTGACCCTTTCCCTTGGCACAACCGACCATAGGCTGGACCTCCAGCACAAGGACGTACCCCCATGACACACAACTCCACGCGCTTGCTTCGCCGCCTCAATCCTTACTGCGCCCAGGCGCTCAGTGCGTCGGCCTCGTTGTGCCAAAACCGTGCCCATGGGCGGATCAGTATCGAACACTGGCTGCTCAAGTTGCTGGAGCAAGGCGAGGGCGACCTGACGCTCATCGCGCGCCGTTATGAATGGGACATGGATGCACTTTGGCGCGGTTTGCTTGACCATCTCGACACGCTGCCGCGCAGCGTGCAAAGCAAACCGCAGTTGTGCGGCAAGTTGCAGAAGCTGATCGAGAATGCCTGGCTGCGGGCCTCGCTGGAAGGCCATGACAACCTGCGTTCGGCACACCTACTCGGCGCGTTGCTGGACAGTCCGGACCTGCTGGCTTGCGAAGCGGCCTGGCCAATACTGGACCTCAGCGAAATCCAGTTGCAGCAGTTGTTTGTCTTGCTCGATCAACACTCCGAGGAACGCCCACAGGTACAACAGCAAAGCGCCCTGGACCCGCTCCCGGCGACGCCACTCCCCGACAGTGCCGCGCACGATGCCTTGCAAGCGGTGCTGGACAGGTTCACTCAGGACGTCACCGCGAAGGCGCGGGCAGGGCAGATCGACCCGGTATTCGGACGTGACGATGAAATCCGACAGGTCATCGACATCCTCAGCCGCCGACGCAAGAACAACCCGATCCTGGTCGGGGAGCCCGGCGTGGGCAAGACGGCTCTGGTCGAAGGCCTGGCCTTGCGCATCGCCGAAGGCAACGTTCCGGACAGCCTCAAGTCGGTCAGTGTGCGCACCCTTGACCTGGGGCTGTTGCAGGCGGGCGCCGGGGTAAAAGGTGAATTCGAACAGCGCCTGAAAAATGTCATCGACGCCGTACAGCAGTCGGCCAATCCGGTGCTGCTGTTCATCGACGAAGCCCACACCCTGATCGGCGCCGGCAACCAGGCAGGCGGGGCGGATGCCGCGAACTTGCTCAAGCCAGCCCTGGCCCGTGGCGAACTGCGCACCATCGCCGCGACCACCTGGAGCGAATACAAACAGTACTTCGAACGCGATGCCGCGCTGGAACGGCGTTTCCAGATGGTCAAGGTCGACGAGCCGGACGATGCCAGCGCCTGCCTGATGCTGCGTGGCCTCAAGGCGCGTTATGCCAGTCATCACGGCGTGCACATTCAGGACGCGGCGGTGCAGGCCGCAGTCAGCCTGTCGCGGCGTTACCTCACGGGCCGCCAGTTGCCGGACAAGGCCGTCGACCTGCTCGACACCGCCAGTGCACGCGTGCGCATGAGCCTCGACTGCGAACCGCAGGTGCTGGTCCGACTCAAGGCCCGGCACGCCGCCTTGGCGCTGGAGCAGCAAGCGCTGGAACAAGATGCGCAACTCAATGGCAGCGCCGCCAGCGAACGTTCGACGCAGATCGTCGAGCAACAGGCCGAACTGCAACAACAGCAAAACGATCTGCTGGACCAATACCGTCACGAACTCGACCTGACCCGGCAATTGCTTGACGCACGGCAGGCCGAACCGCTGCGCCGTGACCTCTGCGCGCAGCTACAACAACGATTGCTGCAGGCTCAGGGCAGTCAGCCGATGCTGTCTCTGGATGTCGATGCACGCAGCGTCGCCGAAGTGATTGCCGACTGGACCGGCGTGCCACTGGGCAGTCTGCTCAAGGACGAACAGGCCGGCCTGCTGACCCTGGAACAGCAATTGGCCGAGCGGGTGATTGGCCAGGAACATGCCCTCGTTGCGCTGGCCCAGCGTCTGCGCGCGGCCAAGACCGGCTTGACCGATGAACAGGCGCCGCTGGGTGTGTTCCTGCTGGTTGGCACCAGCGGCGTCGGCAAGACCGAAACCGCGCTGGCCTTGGCGGACTGCCTGTTCGGCGGCGAAAGGTCGCTGATCACCCTCAACCTTTCCGAGTACCAGGAAGCCCACACCGTCAGCCAGCTCAAAGGTTCGCCACCGGGTTACGTCGGTTACGGCCAGGGTGGCGTGCTCACCGAAGCGGTGCGCCAGCGCCCCTACAGCGTGGTGTTGCTGGATGAAGTGGAGAAGGCTCACCGGGACGTACTCAATCTGTTCTACCAAGTGTTCGACCGTGGCTTCATGCGCGATGGCGAAGGGCGCGAAATCGACTTCCGCAATACCGTCATTCTGATGACCTCCAACCTTGGCAGCGATGAACTGCAAAGCGGTCTGCAGGTACACCCCGACGCCTCCGACAGCATGCTGCACGAGTGGCTGCGACCGATTTTGCGCGAGCATTTCCAGCCGGCCTTGCTCGCCCGCTTTCAGACCCTGATCTACCGCCCGCTGCTGGCCGACGCGCTCAAACGCATCGTCGGACTCAAACTCGCCCGGGTCGCCAGGCGTCTGCAACACCACTACGGCCTGACCTGCCAGATCGACGATGGACTCCACGCCGCGCTGGTCGCCGCCTGCCTGCTGCCCGACACCGGTGCACGCAACATCGACAGCCTGCTCAACCAGCAGATTCTTCCGGTCCTCAGCCAACAGCTCCTGCAGCGCCAGGCCGCGAAGCACAAAACCCTCGGCGTGACCTTGGGCTACAGCGACGAGGAGGGCATCACGTTGCAATTTACCGACGCACAGCACGCACAGCACGCACAGGACGCATCGCCATCCACTGACACGGAAGCCTGACCATGAGCACTGTACTGCGCACCTTCTTCGACCACAGCCGCCACAAACTGCACATCGACGGCCTGGCGACCACCCCCGACGTCCTCGCCTTCAAGGGTGAAGAAGGCCTCAGCCAGCCGTTCACCTACACCGTCGAATTCACCGCCAGCGACCTCGACATCGGCGCCGAGCAACTGCTCGGCCAATACGCCCGATTCAGCCTGCACGCCGCGCCGTCACAGGTGCCCCTGATGGCGTGGGAGGTCCCCAACATCAAGCCGCTGCGCACCTTGCACGGCAGGATCAGCCACTGCCGACGCCTGTCCGGCTCGGTCGACGAAGCCCGCTACCAAGTCACCTTGCAACCGCGCCTGGCGCTGCTCGCCCGCGGCCAACAACTGCGCCTCTACCAGCAGCAATCCGTCCCGGAAATCGTCGAGAGCATCCTGCGCAGCCGCCACGGCTTCCTTGGCCAGGACTTCTTCTTCCGCCTGAACCGCGAGTACCCGCGCCGCGAACAGGTCATGCAGTACAACGAAAGCGACCTGGCCTTCATCACCCGCCTGCTGGCCGACGTCGGCATCTGGTACCGCTGCACCAGCGACGAACGCCTGAACATCGACGTCGTCGAATTCTGCGACGACCAGCGCGGCTACCAGTTCGACGTCGCCTTGCCAATGCGCTCGCCGTCAGGCTTCAGCAGCCGCGGCGAGGACGCCGTCTGGGCCCTGCAAACCCGCCATCAGGTGGTGGAACAGCAAGTCAGCATCCGCGCCTATCACCCCCGCGACGCCCGCGCCCATCTCGACGGCGAGGTCGACCAGACCCGTGGCGAGCCGTCCACCCATGGCGCCCCCCACACCTACGGCGAGGCCTACCACTACGCCGAGCCCTACACCGTGCTCGGCAACGCCTACCATCAGGACGAAGACCTGCAAAGCGAGAGCGGTTTCTTCTACGCGCGCCTGCGCCACGAACGCTACCTCAATGAACAGACCCACCTGAGCGGCACCAGCAGCAGCGCCACCCTGGCCCCAGGGCAAGTACTGAACATCAGCGGCGGCGCGCCCCAGGCCTTCGCCCCCGGCGCGGTGATCACCCAGCTCACCACCCGCGCCGCCCGCGACCGCAGCCTAGAAGTCAGCTTCGAGGCCATGCCCTACGCCGAACGCCTGTGCTTCCGCCCGCCGGTCCCAGCCAAACCACAAATCGCCGGCACCCTCCCGGCCCGCGTCACCAGCCCCAAGGCCAACGACCCCTACGCCGACATCGACCTGGAAGGCCGCTACCGGGTCAAATTCCTCTTCGACCGCGACACCTGGAAACCCGGCCAGGAAAGCAAATGGCTGCGCCAGGCCCGGTCCTACGCCGGCGATACCCACGGCCTGCACCTGCCGCTGATCGCCGGCACCGAAGTGGCGATCGCCTTCGAACAGGGCGACCCGGACAAACCCTACATCGCCCACGCCCTGCACGACGACCAGCACCCGGATCACGTGACCCTCGGCAAACGCGACTACACCCGCAACGTCCTGCGCACCCCGGCCAACAACAAACTGCGCATGGAGGACCGGCGCGGGGAGGAGCACGTCAAGCTCAGTACCGACTATGGGGGCAAGAGTCAGCTGAATCTGGGGCATCTGGTGGATGCCCAGAAGCAGAAGCGGGGGGAAGGGTTTGAGCTGAGGACGGATGACTGGGGGAGCCTGCGGGCGGGCAAGGGGTTGTTCATCAGTGCCGATGAACAGACCAAAGCCTCGGGCGATATGCTCGACATGGGCCCGGCCACCCGCCAGATCGAAGGCGCCCGGCAGCAAATGGCCCAGTGGCAGGAAATTGCCCAGGCCCATAACAGTCGACCACCTGCCATCGAAGGCCTGCACCAACTACAAGCAGACGCCAAAGACCTGTCCGCCCCGGCCATCCTCCTCAGCGCCCCTGACGGCATCGGCGCGGTCACCCCGGTCAGCCTGCTGCTCGATAGCGGCGACGCCATGTACCTGCAAAGCCAGGACGACATCAACCTTGCCGCCGAGCAGCACCTGTCGGCACACGCCAAAAAAAGCATTTCGCTGCTCGCCCAGCGAGAAGGCATGCGTCTGGTGTCCGGCGAGGGTCCACTGGACATCGAGTCCCATGGCGGCCCGATGAACCTGTTCGCCCAGCAAGACATCTCCGTGCAATCGGTACAGGGGCGTCTGGATTTGTTGGCCGAAAAAGGCATCAGGCTCGGCACCGGAAATGTGGGGATCCATCTCGACCCGAACGAAGGACTCCTTTTCGAAAGCCACACCAAAATTCGCTACAGGGGGCAACACATCTGGGAGGGGCCTGGCGGCCAGCGTATCCCGTTGATGGTGTTGCCCAAGTCGGTGTGCGAAGAGTGCCTGAAAAAGGCCCGGAACAAAGCCATCGGTCTGCTGATGCGCCAAGGTTGATTAAGGAGACGTACAGATGAAAACGCCTATCCAATGGCTGGAGCAGATCGAACAGGTGTGCGCCTCAACCGAAGTACAGGAAGTCGACGTTTTGCTCGATCAGGCTGATTGGAGCCATTGCGCGGTTCCCGGGTTGCAGGCACTGAGCCCCAAGGCGCCATGGTTCTCTTTGTTCACGGGTACGCCGGAAGAAAAGCTGCTGGACCAGGCACCGCTGTTGATGCGCCTGGACCTGGCCATTTGGCAACACAAGGCCTGGCTGGAGGAGCTGATCGAACACGGCGCGTCCGAGGCTCGCCTGATGGTCTTGGTCACGTCCCTGCGGTTTCAAGAACTGAGTCAAGCCTTGCAAGCGCTCTTTCAAATGCAGTGGGGCGGGCAGGCCGGCTTGTTGCGTTTTTACGATCCGCGAATCTTTCCCCTGCTGCTGAACACCATCCTCACCAGCGAACAGCGCGCCGAGTTCCTGCAAGTCGCCTGCTGCTGGGGCTGGCTCGATCGCGAAGACCAGGCACTCGCCTGAGGAAGCAGAGCGGCATCGAAGTCAGTCCCTTCGTGGAGCTCAGTGATGAGCAATGCGCACTCATTGGTTGCATCGGCGACGCTCAGCAACTGCTCAATGGCGGTGAGTTCGATCATCTGGATGGTACTCAGGAACAGCGTTTCAACTTGCTGTACTCAATGATCCTGCAAGCCGGCAAGCAAAGTTATTTTGGTGATTTGAGCGACTACGTTCGGCAGAACTTGCCTGTTTCGAGTGTGCAGGTTTGATAGCTATTTAATTCTCGTGGCGCGTTATAGGAATAAAAGGCGAAGGAGATGAACGTGCTGAAACGCATGATGTTTATGCCGTTGTTGGGTGTTGTTTTTTCTATTGTTGGCTGCGGCACGTTGATAGAGCGAGACGCGTCATCGCAGAAAAACCATGGCTCGAACTATTACTATCCGGCCATTCAATATGATTGGGCCATGCTCACGCTCGAAGGCCGCGGAGGTTACGACTACACACCTGTAGTTTGTTATCTGAGTGTCGCGTGCCCCTTCATTATTGTGCTAGGTATGCCCGTGGACTTCGTTGTCGACACGTTGTTATTGCACAGCGACCACAAGAGAAAACTGATCGCTGATCGGGAGTTCGAAGGCTACCTGCTGGATAAATACTGCCAGGCCGATAACGGGCTCCCGGATAAGGAAAGGCTTCAGTTCTATGATCTTGACGTAAATGCCTGTCCAGCCAGAGCGGTGCTTTAGATTCATCGGGATTTTTCCCATGCTGCCTGAAATGAAATAAGGGAGTAAGCGGTAATGGAGATACCTTTGAGAAAAACTATGAAGCGATGGTTGTTGGGCTTGCTTGGATTGGCATTGGTTGGATGCTCCACGGCGGACAATGAAATGGCGGGTGGGAACATACAAGCTGTCAATCATACGTTGAGCAATATTAACTGGCTCTCGGTTAACGGCTATCGGGCCAACGGTGGAGGGGGGCGTTCTTGTTGCATCATCATGCCGACTAAATGGCGGCCAGGTTTGAAGGTGAATATTGAATGGGAAGTCGACCCTGAGCCTTTTGCAAAAATAAAACGAAAAACAACTGGGTTTGGATTTGATGAGGATGCGTGGGCTGCGCATGAGGCGAAGTTTCAGCGCTACAAAACAACTGTGGATATTCCTGAATGGCCGGGAACAAAGTCATGCGACCTTAAAGTGCATTTTTTAACTTGCAATCAAGTCAAGGTGACGACCTCTTGCTGGGCACCAAGCTCGCCTAACTATCCGATTCAAGAAGCTAGGGAGATGAAGGAGCCCGCTGTATGTCCGAAATGAAAAACAACTCAGAAGCTAAAGCGTGGGCGCCCCCAGTTTTTCGGCTACGGGGCGTTTGCCTGGTGATGTTGTGATCGTGACTGACGATTACAAAAAGCTGCATGGGAAAGAATCCCGTAAGGGCTTTTTCCCTTGCAGCCTGAAATTGCATAAGGGAGTGAGCGGTGAGGGAGATAATTATGAAAAAAATAAGGGTGCGATGGTTGTTGGGCTTGTTGGGGCTGGCGTTAGTTGGATGTTCCACGGCGGACAATGAGATGGCGGGAGGTAATCTACAAGCGGTTAACCATACTCTGAATGGGATTAATTGGTTTTCCGTCAATGGGTACAGGGCTCACGGTGGCGGTGGAAGTTCGTGCTGCATTGTTATGCCGCTTAAATGGCGCCCTGGATTGAAAGCCAATATCGAATGGGAAGTTGATCCTCAGCCTTTTGCTGCCTCGCCACCTCTCGGGACTGATGAGTTTAGAGAGTTTATGAAGAAGCATAAAGCTAATTATCGGCGCTACAGCACCACTGTGGACATTCCTGAATGGCCAGGAACGAAGCGCTGTGGTCTGTCCGTGCACTTTTTGACTTGTAATGAAGTCAAGGTAGCCAGTTCGTGCTGGTCGTATTACTCACCAAACTACCCCATTAAAGAACCACTGGATATGAAGGAGCCCGCCGTATGTCAAAAGTAAAGAATAATTCAAACGCTAAGGTATGGGCTCCTCCAGTCTTTCCGGTGGAGGGACGGTTGCCTGGTGATGTTGTGACGGTGACAGCCAATTACAAAAAGCAAACCGCCGAGGAGCATGCTCATCATCGAAACGTCAACTCCAAAGGGCAGTCCCAGCGACTAAGTTGTTGCCATAGCCTGCACATCAGTTTGTTCTTCGATGGAAGAAGAACAACGAGAGCGAAAAAAATAATCACCAGAAAGTCTGCATGGGAAAGATTCTCATGCGGAATTTTTCCAATGCAACCTGAAATTAATTAAGGGAGTGATCGGTGACGGAGATGCCTATGAAGAAAACAAGAGTGCGATGGTTGTTGGGCTTGTTTGGACTGGCGTTAATTGGATGCTCCACGGCGGACAATGAAATGGCGGGGGGGAATCTACAGGCGGTTAACCATACCCTGCATGGGATTAATTGGTTTTCCGTTAATGGGTATCGAGCTCACGGCGGAGGTGGAAGTTCATGTTGTATTATTTTGCCGACAAAATGGCGTCCGGGATTGAAGGCTAATATTGAATGGGAAGTTGACCCAGAGCCTTTTGCGGAATCGCCTCCTCTCGGAACGAATGAGTTCAGAGAGTTTATGAAGAAGCATAAAGCTAAATATCAGCACTATAGCGCCACAGTGGATATTCCAGAGTGGCAAGGAACGGATTCGTGTGGTTTAAGCGTACATTTTTTAACTTGCAATAAAATCAAGGTCACGACTTCGTGTTGGGGGTACGGATCGCCCAATAACCCAATTAAAGAACCACAGGATATGAAGGAGCCAGCCGTATGTCCGAAGTAAAGAAAAATAAAAACGCCAAAGTATGGGCTCCGCCAATTTTTCCACTGGAGGGGCGTTTGCCTGGTGATGTTGTGACGGTGACAGCCAATTACAAAAAACAAATCGCCGAAGAGGTTTGTCACCAGCGAGGCGTCAATTCCAAAGGGCAGTCCCAGCGGTTCGATTGTTGCCACAGCCTGCACATCAGTCTGTTCTTCGATGGCACTAACAATAACGAATTCAACGACACAAAGAAGGGTCACCCGAGCAATATCGCCAAGCTCTTCCATGCGTCAATTCAAGGAAACAAGGCCAAGGATGAAGGCTATTTTTCTTATTACATGCCCGGTGTCGGCACACCGTTTCCGGAAATTGGCGAACTCGATTACAGCGCAAATGGGCTGACGTTCGCGACGGGTGGTGAGGATCGGATCAACTGGGCATTGGTACAGGTGGTTAGTGCATTGTCCTATGCACTGAAAAACAAAGAAGAAATTAAGCGTACAGACGCCAAGGACGCGGTCAAAGAAATGAGCACCTGGCGGGGCCCTCTGATGAGTGTCCTGGGTGATGGCAAGCGACGGCGAGTCATGAACGGGCTGCTAGGACCCTTGGAAGCTTGCAAAGAAAAGTCCCGGCTACCCAAGGTGCTGGGAATCAAACTGTACGTATACGGCTTCTCGCGCGGCGCGGCTGAGGCACGCACCTTCGTGACCTGGCTGAACCAGCTGTTCGATACGCCAACCGGCGCGGCGCTTCCCGAGCAACGTTTGATCGGTCTGCCGGTCAGTGTCGAGTTTCTCGGTGTGCTGGACACTGTCGCCTCGGTCGGCATCGCCCATGCGGCGCCTTTTTTTGCCGGGCACATGGACTGGGCCGATGACAGTCAGTTGCTGCCGGATGCCGCGAAATTTCCGAACTTCGTCAAACGCTGCCGGCACTTCGTCGCGGCCTTCGAGCAGCGCTCGTGCTTTCCGCTGGACTCGATCCGCAACGAGGACGGCCGGTACCCGCTCGACACCTTCGAAGTGGTCTACCCCGGTGTGCATTCCGATGTCGGGGGTGGTTATCCGCAGAATGACCAGGGCAAAGCCCGAGGCGGCACCAATGAGCTGGTGTCGCAGATCGTCCTGCATGACATGTATGCCGAGGCATTTGCGGCTGGTGCACCACTCAAGGTACCGGAAGCAGTGTTACCAAAAACGTTGCAGGACCAAAAGGCGTGGCGAATATTGGGATTAGATACGAAAGAGGAGTTCGACATCAATTCGCAAGTAATCGAACGCTTCAACGCCTGGCGCCACACCCTCCCAGGCATCACCACCGACACCCCCACCAACACAAAACCCTGGGAGTACAAACCACTGCCACTCGGCATCACCGTGGAAGAAACCCTCGCCGATCAACTGGGCTGGATCACCGGCTGGCGCATCGGTCGTTATGCCAATGACCCGTTGCAGAACAAC
>LNAP01001563.1_pt1 | contig 35942 bp, 33 predicted proteins | sample 602601 | NCBI WGS metagenome assembly LNAP01 (sample SAMN02440304, study PRJNA202911) | soil metagenome | biome: Subtropical and temperate rainforests or woodlands; isolation source: soil samples (1 kg each in a 20% v/v slurry with milli Q water) were... ... | reverse complement strand
CCTTGCGCTGCGCTCCAGGTTCCCTCGCTTCGTCGTTGCTCCAGGGGTCGGCGTGCAGGGCCATCCATGGCCCCACGCCTCTCGCGGCTCCTGCCGCTCCACCCCCTACGCAACGACTGCGCTCGGCCTTGCGATAAACGGGGCGGGTAGATCAACAGCCAGATCAAGATCACAAGCCAGATCAGCAGCCCCCTCGCCTAGCCGGCCGCCCCCAGCCCTCTCCCCTCTCCTGTTTGCGGGCGCCCGGCTAGGGGAGAGGGGCTTTTGATTTTTGAGGTGCTGGGTGTGCGGGTTAGCGCAAGCCAAAGTCCAAGGCAGTACCCACCAATATCGCCAACCCAGCCCAGTGGTTGTGCAGAAACGCGGCCAGGCACGCTTGCGGCTCGCGGTTGCGCGTGGTCCAGAATTCCCAAGCGAAGCAGCCGGCGGCTACAAACAGGCCGAGCAGAAACCAAATACCCAGGGTAAAGCGCGCGCCGGCCAGGGCCAGGCACAGTAGGGCGATGCCTTGCAGGGTGAGGATGATTACGCGGTCGGCGTCGCCGAACAGGATGGCGGTGGATTTCACCCCGATTTTCAGGTCGTCTTCACGGTCGGCCATGGCGTAGTAGGTGTCGTAACCCACGGTCCATACCACGTTGGCGATAAAGAGGAGCCACGCCGCGTTTGGCAGTTCGCCGGTTTCGGCGGTGAAGGCCATGGGCATGCCCCAGGAAAACGCGGCGCCCAGCACGACCTGTGGGTAGAAGGTGAAGCGCTTCATAAACGGGTAGGTGGCGGCAATTGCCAGGGCGCCAAAGGACATCAGGATGGTGGTGAGGTTGGTGAACAGCACCAGGATAAAACTCAGCGCCACCAACACGGCGAACAGGATCAGCGCTTCTTTCGGCTTGACCTTGCCGGTGGCCAGCGGCCGACCTTTGGTGCGCGCTACGTGGCCGTCGAAGTTGCGGTCGGCGTAGTCGTTGATCACGCAGCCGGCCGCGCGCATCACGATCACGCCCACGACGAAAATCAGCAAATTGCTCAGCGACGGCACGCCTTTGGCCGCGATCCACAAGGCCCACAGGGTTGGCCACATCAGCAGGTAGATGCCGATGGGACGCTCCAGGCGCATTAACTGAATAAAGTCGAAGGCGCGTGGGTGCAGGTGGTTAAGCGATTGCAGCAGGCGGGTGTACATCAGGCGGGGTTCCTGTTCAAAAAGGCTGTCAAACCGGGGCGTCTGCCGCGGCCCACAGTGGCGGTAGAAATACCTCTGCCACCAGCACACTCAAACCATCACGACTAAAACACGAACGCCGCGCCCACAGCTGCTCGGCACTTACCTCGGCGGGCAACCAATGTTGCGGGTAATGGCACACCTGCATCGGGCCGCGACTAAACGCTTGGTCGCTGAACAGCAGTTCGCCCAAGGAGCGGCTGCCCAGTTCATCCATGTGCAGGTCGGAGTTAAGCAATTGGCTACGCGGCGCCACGCTGCGGGCGAATACCCAGGGCTGGCCATGGCCGCGCAAAAACACTTCACGCACCCAGCCAACGCTGCCTTCGCGCACGTTCAGCGCTTGGCATTCGTCGCTGCGCAGGGTTTGCCAGCTTTCCTGAAGCGGGGTGACGGTGAAGGCGTCGTGGGACAACGCAACAAGACGGCGAGTGAGCGAGCCGTCATCAAACAACCAGTCGAGCACCGCAGCACTGGGTGCAGGTTGCAGGTGGTCGGCGGTCAGCCAGTGGGCGGTATCAGCGAAGGCGGCGTGCGGCACGGCGGGAACATCGGCGGCAATCGGGGCGGCGAGCTTAGCATGTTTGCCTGTTTTGCCCGTGGCGGCTGTACTGCGCTTGCGGTAAACCTAGGCGCTCGGTCGAATAACAACATCTAGCAGGGGAGTTTTGCATGATCACCGTCCACCACCTGAACAACTCGCGCTCGCAGCGCATTCTCTGGCTGCTTGAGGAAATGGGCGTTGAGTACCAGATCAAGCATTACCAGCGCGACCCGCAAACCATGCTGGCGCCGCCCGAGCTGCGCGCCGTGCACCCGTTGGGTAAGTCGCCGGTGATCACCGATGGCGAGCTGACCCTGGCCGAGTCCGGGGCCATCATCGAATACCTTGCCGAGCGCTATGGCCAAGGCCTGCTACCCGCTGCCGGTACCCACGAACGCTTGCGCTGCAACTACTGGCTGCATTTCGCCGAAGGCTCGGCCATGCCGCCGCTGTTGCTCAAACTGGTGTTCGACAAGCTCGAAAGCGCGCCGATGCCCTTCTTCGTCAAACCCATTGCGCGCGGCATTGCTGGCAAGGTGAAGAGCTCGTTTATCAACCCGGCGCTGAAGCAAAACCTGGACTATCTGGAAGGCGAACTGGGCAAAAGCGAGTGGTTTGCCGGCGACACCTTTAGCGCCGCCGATATCCAGATGAGTTTCCCGCTGGAAGCCGCCGCCTCGCGCGCCGGGCTGGATGCCAGTCGGCCCAAGCTCAAGGCGTTTCTCGAGCGTATTCATGCGCGCCCGGCTTACCAGCGCGCGCTGCAACGTGGCGGCGAGTACGCCTACGCCAAGTAACAGCCGGTTAAAGCCGCGCGCTGCTTATTTCGCCTCGTAGGTCGAGGTCCAGCGCGCCGGTTCCAGCTGTTGAGCGGTCAGCAACTGCTGCACGTCGCGCGCTTTGAACATGCGCCGCAGGGCGCGGTTGAACAGCCCGACCAATTGCACATCGGCCTGCTTGCTGAAGGCCAAGTGATAATTGCGCCCGTTGTCGCCAATCACGTAACGCACCTTGTTCTGCAGGCCGTTGCGCTGCAACAGGCTAAGCGCCACGTCGCGGTTCATATACACCGCGTCCAATTCGCCAGCGAGCATGCGCTGCACATTGGCCAGGTCGTCCTGACTCAGTTGTACGTCCAGCTTAAGCACCGGCTGCACCCGCAGCAGCGCCTCGGAACTGCTGGAGGGGCCGAACACACCGACGCGGTAACCGCTCAGGCTTTTTAACCCCAGGTAGTCGCGCGTATCGCTGGCGGCGACCAAGTAGCCCCACTCGGTATGCAGCAGCGGCAGGCTATAGCTCAGCCACTGCGCGCGGTCGCGCTCCCAGCTGACCACGAACAGCCCATCCAGCTTGCCGGCTTCTGCTTCGGCTTTCGAATCCTTCCAGCTTTGCACCTTGAAGCTGCACTCGATATTTGCCTCGCGGCAGGCCTGCTTGACGATATCGGTAACTGCCCCGGAGGGCTGGCCGTCCTTCACCGAAACAAAAGGAACAAACTCAGCGGCGGCAAACGACAACGTCGCCGCACTCAGCCCGCGGTCCATCCACCCCAAGAGCAACGACAGCACAACAAGCCTTAGCCACATACAACGCCCTCCCTGTGAAATGACGAAAAAAGCGGGAGAGCAATAAACATTCCAAAAGCTGCCGCAGTAGACAGGAATTTGGCGAGCGCCACCGATTCGGCCACCGTACGCTGTGTTGTATGTCGGAATTGAGGCGCTAAAAGTAGCTATTTAGAGGCGTTTGTTCGGGTTAAGCACAAAAATTGATCACTCGGCTAAGCTGTCACACAAGCCAGTTTGGTCAAACTCTGCACGGGGTAAGGCCCGTCCTGCTCAAGATCGCCACCAAGGCACCCCAGCCAAAGAACAGAAGTGCCCGAAGGTGCTTGATTACTAGCGCTTCGATCAGTACAAAGCCGGGAGAGCCTGGCGGCATTTACAACCATCGACCGCTGCGCCAAAAAGCCTGAAGAGTTGAGGTAGTAGCGAAATGAAAAAGTGGCAATGTGTGGTCTGTGGCCTGATTTACGACGAAAGCCTCGGTTGGCCGGACGAGGGCATCGCCCCTGGCACCTTGTGGCAAGACGTTCCGGAAGACTGGCTGTGCCCAGACTGCGGCGTCGGCAAGCTGGATTTCGAGATGATTGAAATCGCTTGATTCACGCGTTCGTAGAATTTCTCAACGGCGACCTTAGGGTCGCCGTTGTTGTTTCCGCGATTGGCTGTCGCTGAGAAACGTCCGTGAGTGCTTAAGCCGCGTCATACAGCCCAGGCAAGATTTTCATCCCATCATTCGAGCGCTTCCTGACTGTCTTCTTCAACGGTCAAGGCGGGTGCTATCGAATGGTGAATACGATGAATACTTCAAGATTGTCCGTAACAGCTTTTTCCCTGGCTCTGTGCGGTTGCTCCGCCGCACTGGTGCCTTTCAGCTCAAATCCTTATCAAGTTCTGGCTAACGCGGATGCCCTTCTCAGCCAGGGTCGCCCTACGCCTGCAGAGCGACTTATCAATGATGCATTAGCCCTGTGTCAGCAACGTAATGAGCCGCTGTGCCTTGCCGAAAGCTACCGGGTTTACGCCAGTTTCTTTATGTCCAACGCCCTTATTGGGCAGTGGAAATCGCACTATCAGCAACAGGGTTTCCTCGATCCCGCAGCGACCTATGACAGCCGCTATGAGCGTGCTCTTTACTACCTTGAAAACGCCCTGCCGCCCTACCGCGCCGCCAAAAAATACGATGCGCTAACCAATCTGAAACTCAACACTGGCCTTGCCTACTTCCACCTGGGCGATCTTAAAAAGGCCTGCGCGGCGTTTGACGAAAGCGTGCTGGCGAATCAGCAAAACCTGCGGGTAAATCCATCGGCGCGGGTGGTGTTACCGCAGGGCTTTGCATCGTATGAAAGCTACATCAACAGGGTAAAAACCGAGGTTGGGTGCTTGGCCGCAGGTTGAGCCAGACGTGGGTGTGTAGCCTGAGTTATTCGGTAAAGAACGCAGTCTTTCCGGTGCAGGGGGGGAATTTTCGCGGTACGAAACTGTGCTCCCTAGCGCGAAATGTTTGTTTTGAATGGTCAGCCAGACGTTCGACTGCAACCGTGCAAAAGCTGCCACTGCGATTCAGGGTTAGCTCGTATTCCTCGCTGATCTCGCCGCGCAGTGGGAGCGTAATGGCGCAACTGACACCATATATATCGAGCGAGTTAAGTAGCAGGAAAAGGTCTTTTTCGGCGGGTATCTTTATTTCTAAATAGGCTGCCCTCAACGGGGCTAGCGTGGACATTCCGACGCGTCGAAAACTATCTGTGGTAATCCAGTTATTCAACAAGCCAGTTGTTTTTCCTTCGCAGTGTTCGGCGTCGTAATAATCCAGGGTCGAGTTTTCTGCATAGGAAACAAAACGTAGCTTTGCTGAGGTTGGATCTGCGGCGTCAATATAGGTGCCGCGCAAGTTACAGGCGCAGAGTGATAGTAGAAGAGCGATGGTTATAAAGTTTGAAAAACTAGAAGGCGTAACAGTTGTCATGGTCGCTTACCTCGTACCGCCCAGAAAGGATAATGTCGCCTGTTGAAACAAGCATTGAGTAACTACAGCGTTGGTTCCACGAGATGTAATTTCTTTTTCCAAGCGGTTCTGCAATTACTTGGTCAATAACGTCGTTGCTGTTTTGTGGGAACCATAGCGGCCTGCACTCAGGGCGGCAGGTTTGCGCCAGTAATGTTTTAAAGCGCCGGCCAATAGCTCCGTGCATGCCGGCACGCCAGATAGAATTTGATGGTGCACACCCGCTGATTAGCGCAAGCAATATCAGGCTACTTGTGTTCACGGCTGTTCCTCTTGGCGACCTCAATTTGCGCGCGATATTTTTCGTAAAGTGCGCCGTAGTTGATAAGCAGCGCGGGCGGCATGCTTCCGATATTTTCAAGGATGGACATATCACCGCCTTTGAGCGCTTCAAGTGAGGTCATCCAGCTATCGTGAAGCGTGGCGAATGAGTTCATGCCTGGCAGCTGATTTAAACCGTTACTGATTGGCGTGCCATGACAGATTGAATACCAACTGGAACACGCCTCTATAGAGGGCCAGTTAGAGCCGATATTTTTCCCTTCGACTAGAATGTCACCCGCAGTAATGTGTGGCACGAAATGCCCGTCTAGCGATTCAAACTTTGCGCCATCCGGCCTGTCCACTCCTGGCTTAATATCTGGATCCCTCCCTGCCGAATATTTGAATAACTCAGCTAATGCTCCCGTGCCCGCAATCGTTAACCATTTTTTGGCGTCTTCATCGCCGCTTAACAAACCTTTTAATGCGGTGTTGCTTAAATAAGCGGCCAGTCTTTTATTGATGTCGATAACTTGCTTATTTCCCTGTGTAGCGGCCTTGGTTCCCCACAAATCGGTTTTTGCCCCGGCACCAGCAATTACTGCTGCGGTTAGATAGCCCCTGAGGCTATCTGAGGAAAAAACGTCTTTACCTACTGCGCTGAGTTTTCCTTTGTTATTGATCGTGCTGATGGCAGCGGTACTTGCGGCAGAGGTAACGGCTGCGGTTGCAGCGACATTGCCGAAACCGGCTGCGCTAGCTCCAATGCCTGCGGCCATCACCGAACCAGAGCCGGCAGTCGCCCCAGCCATTGCTCCGAGGGTGGCGCTTGCTGCTCCAGCAGTTAATACAGTGACGACGATGGCGATAATCAGTGCAGCGCCAACACCCAGCCCCGAACTCTCGTAGTCCCAGGAGTCGTGCAGTTCTTTCACCTGGCGCCAATCCACATCGCCGCGCTTTTGCGCTTCTTTTAGCCAGGCCAGGCTTGGGTCGGCGGCGACCATGGCGTCGATGGTCTGGCTGACGGTTTGCCGGTCAACCTGTTTGATGTCGATGCGGATGCCGTCGATGGCACGGATGATGGTTTCGCCTGCAGCGATCAGTTGGCTTTGGCGCAGGGTTTCGTCGGTGCTGCCTTGGCCTTTGGCACTGTTCCAGGCCCAGTCGCTTTTGCTGCGTTCGTGGCTTTGTTGGTCTAGGTCTTTAACGGCTTCGAAGGTGATGGCGCCGCCGCTGTCGAGGGTGAGGTCACCAGCGCTTTTTAGGGTGGCTTTTTGGTAGAGCTGGTCGCCTTCGCTCACCAAGCTCAAGTCGCCGCCAGTGGTGATAGTGGTGCCGACGTTGTGCACGCGGGTGGTTTCGTCCTTGCGGGTTTCTTTGGCTCCCCAACCGCTTTTTCTCTTTTTGTCGTAGAGGCCGTGGTCGCTATTTTCGGCGCTTAGCAGGGCGAGTTGATCGCCGGCATACAGGAAGGCTTCGTCGCCGGCTGTTAGCCGGCTGGCGCTGACGATCAGGTTATTGCCGGCTTCGATGTTCAAGTCGCCGCCAGCTTCGATTCCGGCACTTTGTTGGCGTGCGTTGCTCGCTTGCGCGGTTACCTTTTTGCCGGCGCTTTTGCGGTAGCTGTCGCTGCTGGTTTGGTCGGCGGCGGAGGCGATGGTGAGGTTTTGGGCCGCTGACAGCTGGATATCGCCGTTGGCTTTGATGCTGCTGGCGATCACGGCCAGATCGCGACCAGCCTCTGCACTAAGGTTGCCGCCGATCTGAACCGAAGAACCCTGCTGGGTGGTTTGCCCGCGGTTGCTATGGCCTTTGCGGCCGCGATGGGCGGCGCTGTCGGTTTCGCTTTGGCTAGTTATAAGGACGTCGCGGGTGGCGCTAAGCTTGGCGTCATTACCCGCGCTGAGGCTGCCGCCGTTGTTGATCAGGTCGCGGCCTGCTGAGAGCGAGAGGTTGTTGCTGGCTTCGATGCCGGCGGCGCTGTCGACGAAATCTTCGCGGCGTTCAAACCCCTCTTTCGCGGACTGGTGGATGGTGACGCTGCGTTCGTTGACGATATCGCCGGTGAGAGAAATCGCGCTGACGTCTTTACCGATAATCAAGCCGCCCTGGATGTTGCGGATGCTGTCGGTAGCCAGCAGCGAGACGCTTTGATCGGCCTGCATCAGGCCGCTGTTTTCTATTTTTCCAGCGCTGACGCTGAGGTTATTGGCGGCGCGTAAGGTGCCGCTGTTGTTTAACGTGGTGCCGGAAATCAGCGCCACGTCGCGGCCCTGAATCAATGCCCCGGTGGGTGCCAAACGATCCTTGGCTTGGGCCAGATACAGCACCGGCACCAGGACCTTTTGCCCAGCAACTTCCTGCTCCTGCATCCATACGATGTCATGAGTCAGCGCCGCTACCTGTTCGGAGCTGAGGGCAATACCAGGCACCAGATTTAGCGCCGCCTTGCTGGCGATGGCGTTGTCCATTAGGTATTTGAATTGCGCTTCGTCGCTGGTCAGGCCGTCGATAAACCGTTTGCCGGTGCGGGCGATTACGGCCTGTTGGACCAGGCGTTGTTCGTAGAGGCCGTCGCCGAGGCGGCGCTGGGTCACGTCTTGGTTGTAGCCGATGATGTTGAGCAGGTAGTCGGAGCTGATAAAGCCGCGCAAGGATGCAAAGGCGGGGTTGGTTTCGACCAGGTAGTGGTGAGTGCCATCGGTGTTGAGGTGGAACAGGCCATTGCTGTCAGTGGGCAGGTCGAAGCCGGGCAAACTTGGTTGTTGAGTGAGGTCGGGTGAAAGCTGAGGGTTGTGGCTAACAGCGGTGGCGATGGCGGAGCCGTTGAGGTCGGTGGTGGTCAAGCTGCCACCGGCGACGTAGCCATAGGTGGGCCGAACTACGCTGCTGTCGAAGCTGTTTTTTGTGCTGATCTCAACCTTGCCGCCCGCTTGAATAATCGCGCTGTAGGTTTCGCTGTCGGTTTTCAGCGCCGTGCTGCTGCGAAACTCAGAGCGCTCCCTTTCCATGCGCCCAACAAAGTTGTTAAGCGCGAAAACCAGGCCAAATGGGTCAGCGGTTTGCGGCCAATACAGGCCGTTGAAAGCGTTCGCTGCCGTAAGCAAAGACTCAGGGTTACGGGTTCTGGCACTGGTGAAGATACGGCTGGTTTCGTACTCGCCGGGCTGGATGCCGGTGTTTTGCAGGGTGTCGACCTTGATGCTTAGGTCGCCCGCCGCGCTAATCGAACTGGCGTGATTGAGCAGGCTTTCGCCCATCAGGCTGAGGTTGCCGCCGGCGGTGATAAACGAAGCGGCGCTCGCCTCGGTGATTAACAGACGGTCACGTTCGATAATTTTCCAAACCTGGTTTTCCTTGCCGCCGTCGCAATCGCTAGCACCATAAGCCCCGCTGCAGGGCAGTTCGGTAATGCGCGCGGCGTATTTTTCCTGGTGGGTGGTCAGCACATCACGCTGATTGCTGATGCGCTTGGCTTGCAGCGTTAGATTGCCGGCGCTTTCGATGCTGCCGGAGCGGTTGTCGAGCTGCTCGGTGGCGCTGATGGCCAGGTTGCCGAGGCTGTAGATATCACCGGTTTGGTTGGTAAAGCTGCCGACGTTCAGCGTCATATCCTGGCCGCTAAAAATCAGGCCGCCCTGGTTGACCAAGGTGGGCATATGCAACTGCACAGAGCCGGCGCCGCCAAGCGTTCCCTGGTTGCTGAGGCGTGCGGACTTAACCGATAAATCAGTCGCGCTAGTGAGGCTTTTAGCGACGGTCAGCGCGCCACTAGAAACCACCTGCACATTGCCATCGGCATGCGCCTTGTCGGTGAACTCAATCTGCTCGGCCTTGGCCCGTAACTCGCCGGCGCTGACGACCCGCGCCACGGTGAGTTTGCCGTTGGCGTCGATCTGGATATCGCCAGCGCTAGCGGCCAAATCAGCCGCCAGCTTTACGCCAACCCCGGCCTCGGTGCCGACCAAGCGAATGGCTCCGGCGTACATACCGCCGAGCGCAGAGCTGTCGATGGAAACCCCAGGCTTAGGGCGACCGTCATCTGCCTTGACGGTGGTGGCCAACGTTGAGGCGTCGACCTGATTGTGGCCGGTGACGATAGTGAGCTCTTGGGTATAAATCGCCGCATTGAGCTTGGCGCTGCGGGTGATCAGGTCGAACTGGCTGATAGTGGCCGCGTTAAGGCCAGCGCCATCAATGCTGATCTGGCCGCCGTCGACATCGAATTGCTTAAGCCGGCCAGCCTCGATTACCGGTGCGCCAGTGCTCAACGTCACCCGCGGCGTATTGATAAAACCGCAGCCGTCGCAGGTGATGCCATGGGGATTGGCCACCACCACGTGGGCGCTTCGCCCTGCCACTTCGGTGTAGCCCTTAAGCTGGCTCTGATTGCCGCCGGTGACTTCGTTGAGGATCAGCCCCGCCGCACGGCCAGCTAAATTGCTATTTCCAAGAATCACCCCACCCAACTGCGTTTCGTTAAACGCTGCTGTGGCGTTGTTAAGGATTAGGCCCTGCTGGCCAACGTTGTAGTCAGTGAATTTGTTATGGGAAAGGCCACTGCTATTGGGCGCAGCGATATTGACGATGGGCACGCCGTTGGCGGCGTGAGTGATGGCGGTACTGGTGCCATCAACAGCCAAGTCGGCGGCACTGCTGAGCTGGGGATTAATGAGTAGAACGCCGATCAATAGGCGAGTAATCAAGCGGGAAAACGGGTTATGCACATCCATGTTGGCATCTCGTTTCGACAGCTGGAAAGAGCTACGAAACTACGGCTAACAACCCCCCTTTGAATGCCAGGCGCGGCTTTGGAATACGTGGGAATGGACGAGGTTTTTTTAGTGCTGACCTCCCCGCGAGGCTCGCACTTGAGGTGGTGCGCGTTAAATGCAGTTGGCTGGGTACGCCAAACCTCTGACTGGCTGACGTCTTGAGTTATTGGCCTTGCCAGGCAATTGCGGTAGGGTCGCTGGCACATTTTTAAGTCCCGGCGCGGCCTTCGCGGCCCATTGCCCCAGTAGTTTTCAGGAGTGAGTCATGTCTGCACCCGTGGTGATCATCGGCACCGGCCTGGCCGGCTATAACGTGGCCAAGGAGTTTCGCAAGCTCGATGCCGAGACCCCGCTGCTGCTGATAACCGCCGACGATGGCCGCTCCTATTCCAAGCCGATGCTGTCCACCGGTTTCGGCAAGAACAAGGACGCCGACGGCCTGAGCATGGCAGAGCCGGGTGCGATGGCGGATCAACTGAACGCTGAGATTCGCACCCATACCCGCATTACCGGCATCGACGCGGGCCATAAGCGCTTGTGGATTGGTGAAGAAGCTGTGGAGTACCGCGACTTGGTGCTGGCCTGGGGCGCGGAAACCATTCGCGTGCCGGTGGAAGGCGATGGCGCCGACGCGGTGTTCCCGATCAATGACCTTGAGGATTACGCGCGCTTTCGCGCGGCGGCCAACGGCAAGAAGCGCGTACTGGTGCTGGGCGCCGGTCTGATTGGCTGCGAGTTTGCCAATGACCTGACCTTGGGTGGCTACAGCGTTGAGCTGGTGGCGCCGTGTGAACAGGTGATGCCGGGGCTGCTGCATCCCGCTGCTGCAGCCGCGGTGCAAGCGGGGTTGGAAGGCTTGGGGGCGCGTTTCCATCTCGGCCCGGTGTTGGCCAGTTTGCAGCGCACCGATGATGGCCTGGAGGCGCATCTGTCCGATGGCGCGCGGGTACCGTGCGATGTGGTGGTCTCTGCGGTCGGCCTGCGACCGCGCACCGATTTGGCCTCTGCTGCCGGCCTGACTATCAACCGTGGTGTGGTGGTGGACCGCCAGTTGCGGACTTCCCACGCCAATATCTTCGCCTTGGGCGACTGCGCCGAAGTCGACGGCCTCAATTTGCTATATGTCATGCCGCTGATGACCTGTACTCGCGCCCTGGCGCAAACGCTGGCCGGCAATCCGACGGCAGTGACTTACGGCGCCATGCCCGTCCAGGTAAAAACCCCGGCGTGCCCGGTGGTGGTGTCGCCGCCACCACGCGGCAGCAGCGGTGAATGGCAGGTGGAAGGCAGTGGCGCGGATATCAAGGCGTTGTGCCGGGACGCTGACGGTCGCCTACTCGGCTACGCACTAACCGGAACGGCCGTGCAGGATAAGTTGGCGCTGAATAAGGAGCTTCCGCCACTCTTGGCGTAAATGGCGCCTGTTCTGTCGGATACATCACGTCGTTGCACCGGAAAACTGTCGGACACGACTGGCGCAGCCTTCTGGAGCGTGCCATTCTCCCCCGGTCTGCCGCAGCGCAGAGCTGTTGCGGCGCCTTAAGCGCTGCTGGAATGGCAGCACGGACACAAAAACAAAAATTTTATGCGTAAACCGGAACTAGCCGCGGCCATCGCGGAGCATGCTGATCTGACTAAAGATCAAGCCAATCGTGTACTCAACGCTGTATTGGAAGAAATCACCTCCGCGCTGAACCGTAAGGACAGCGTCACCCTCGTTGGCTTCGGCACATTCGTGCAACGCCACCGCGGTGCCCGTACCGGGAAAAACCCGCAAACCGGCGAGCCGGTAAAAATCAAAGCCAGCAACACTGTCGCTTTCAAACCGGGCAAGTCCCTGAAAGATGCGGTAAATTAAATAGAGATTATTTCATTTTCTGTGGATAAATCTCTAAAAGCCCCGCAACGCGGGGCTTTTCATTTTCTGGCTCATCTGATCCCCCTTGAAACGCGTTTCATTTTTCTGATCCTGAAAAAATGATCGTTTACAGATTTTTCGTTTCATTATTGACGGCTTAACTGACTGCCTCTAGGCTGCCGCGCTCGCTCATCTGCGGTGCATATTTTTGAAAGCCTCAACTTATTCATTAGTCATTGTTGAGTTCGCCAAATTAGGCGGACTAAAACTTCAGCTTGTAACTGAAAACAACAACATTGATATATTTGCCGGTGCATATGCCCTTCAGCGCTTCGACAATGGCGCAAAGCCAAACACGATAAGAGTCGACCAGAATTCTATTCTGACCCTATACAGATTTTGCGAACAGAAAAGAATAAATCTTATCGAGCGAATGGGGAGACTGGAGCCTCTTAGTATTGGTGAGATTGAATCCCTTTCATCATATTGTGGCTTTGGACAGCACTCTGGTGAGAGGGTTGGTGCCAACTGGTACAACGCTCGCATGCGTGGTGCAAAGAAGTTCATAGATTACCTATGGCTTTTCTATGAAGGGCACAGTTCACGCAATTTAACACAACTTAATTCGGCAAAACTGCTATACGAGCGTATGGACGCTGGGTTCAAGCTGTATATTAAATCCCCTTATAAGGGGGATCGAAAAGACAAGGTTGGCCTTACAGCCGAGCTCCAGGCGAAATTTATATCTATAATCGATCCTAGCGTCAGTAACGCAAGCAACCCTTGGAAGTCTGCTCGCGTTAAATGGAGAAACTATATTTTTTTGCTTCTATTAATGCTTGGGGGGAATAGGAAAGGCGAAACACTGCTCCTGAAATTGAACCACTTCCAGTTGACGGGTAGACGTAAGTACTTCGATATTCTTAAGAATCAAGAGGTGGTTGATTATCCTCGTGCCGAATCTCCGTCTGTTAAGACATTTGGTCGCCAAGTTGACTTGCACGATCACTTCGCCGCTCTCGTCGAATACTACATTGTTGACGTTAGAAAAGAGTTTGAAGGTTGGCAGACGTCTAGTTATCTATTTTTGTCATGTCGCGACGGCGGGCCATTGTCGGTGCAAACCCCGAATTCAATTCTAAATGAGCTAATCCAGCAATATCCTGAATTCTCCGGATTATTGAGTCCTCACCGCTTGCGAAACACATTCCACGATCTTTTGAATCAAGCTCTTGATAAAAAATTTAAATATGCAAGCGGGCTAAGCCGCAAGGTAATGAAAGCACCGATTCAAGAAGCTGCAGGGGGCTGGGCTAGAAACAGCACTATGCCTGAACACTATGCTAAAGGTTCGATACAGGCAAAAGTTACTGAATTGCAGATCGCTCTTCAAGAGGAGATTTTGGCCGGAGAGAAACTGACTAAATGAAGCCTGCAACTCGTGTTAATCACCAATCTTATAATGAAGAAGTTTTTGATTTTCAGGAAGAAGCAAGATATGTAAAGAGTAGACAAGGATATGATATTGAATTGCTTGATGATGCTGGGGACATTCTTCCAGCAATTAAATTGCCTGACGACACCAGTGAGTTTGCATATCTTAAGTCGGACTACCTAAATTTTCTCGATTTCGAGTTAAAACATATTGTCATCAGCTTTCTGCGTTACATCATAGAGCGCAATCAGCAATCAACTGTGCGAAATAAGGTTAAATTCCTTGATTATTTTGCTATGGAAGTATCAAGAGGCATCAGTGTCCAAAAATTTATGGACAGTATTTCAACGTCCACCAGAAAATCTAAAGCTTCGGATATTTCAACATTTAAGGAGTTTTTGAAATTTGCCATTCTCCATGAATTTGATGGGTTAACGCTTGATGCTTATGAAGAGTTTCAGAAATTAAGAGACTATTCCGGAAAGAAGAACTCATACTTTCCATTGTTTATGATGGATGAAGAAAGGGGACCTTTTAGTAAGGAAGAAATTTCAGTACTGTCCGCTCAAGTTGAGAAAGATTCGCTTCCGCTAGTTTTTCGATTAATTTTAGATCTGTGTTTGTGCTTTGGTCTAAGGCCCATTCAAATGTCACTGTTGAGACGTAAGGATTTTATTAAAGATCCTATTACAGGCGTCCACTACTTAAACATCCCACGTGTTAAGCAAAGGTCTCGTGATAGGAGAAGCCAGTTTAGCGCTAGAATTCTGACTGAAAGAACTGCGAACTTATTGCAACTTCATATTGATTTTTCATTTACCCCTGAAGACATTGAACCAGGCGAGGTGCCAATCTTCATTTCAGTCAAGTCTATTGGCTTAGAGTCTGACTCTAATTCAGTTGGTGGCCATTTTTGGGGAGAAGAAGAGCGGGTGTCAAAACAGTATTTTTTGGAAAATTCCAAAAAAGCTACGATTTATAATAAGTCCCCTTGCCGTATAAATTACTTGCTCTGGGGTAATGAGCACAGACTCCCTCTATCTCCCAGAACAGGCAAGAAGTTCAACTTGTGCGCATACAGATTTAGATACACGGTAGGAACTCAGGCTGTTATTTCTGGTTGCACGCCGGAAGAGGTAGCCGATCTTTTGGACCATGAGGGAACAAATAGCGTTAAGCATTACTTTCGGTTCACGCATGAGATGTGGGAAATATTAGAGAAGGCTACACTGAGCCGTGTTGAACAGAAACAGTTTACTGCGGCTTGGATGCGAGAGGGAGACTTAAATGGAAATGTATTTAGCCAAATCTGTGAGCCGAAAAACTTCAATGTGATAGGTAAGTGCGCCTCTAGCTCAGTTTGTTTCGAAGAGCCGGCCATCACCTGCTATGCGTGTGATAGGTTTTGTCCAAATAAAAATAAAAATGTACATGAGTCTGCTTTGGAAGGGCTCATCGAAAGGAAAAATTTATTGATGGGGGTTAGTACCCCTAATGTCGTATCTGTTATAGATCAGTCAATCGCAGGCTGCCACGCCGCTATTGCCTATTCAGAGGGACGCGAAGTTATTCTAATTAATGCCAAGGAACTGTAATGCACTCTCCCGTACCTAAAGAGATGTTTCATGAAGAGTTACGGTTGAAGCTGAGAGCGTTGGAGAAAAAGGCGATAATTCGACATTCAGAACTTAGCATTTTGAAAGGCAGTAATTGGAATGAAGATGTTTGGTTGTATAGAGGAAGGGATAGTTTACGCTTGCATGTCGGTAATGGTTCTAACCGGGAACTGACATTGCTTAATAAGGTTTTCCTTGTTAACTACCTCTGGGAAAGACGAGCCGCGCGTAAGCAGGTGTCTGCGGTCCGAGTGCAAGAATTAGCCTTTCCGTTAAACTCTATGGTGTCTCAAGGTTCTATTACCCTGCTGGACTTAGATCACTCTGCATACACCAAGACTTTTCATTACATTCGGTCGAAATATAAGTCGCCAGAGGGTAACTGTAGATCGTTGAATTTTTTTGTCAGATTTCTATTCGAGTCTGGATTGACGGTACAGAAGTTTGACCTTATTGGCGGCGCCAACCTGATACGTAAAGATCAACACGGTAGGGTCGCAGTCGAAAGTAAACTTCCTCTTAATAGCTTGGTTAAGGCCATCATTGCACTAAAGTGGGCCATACAAGATCAGCAGGACGGAACCGTAAGATCTAAAATTGATTTTCTGGCGGTACTAACTCAAGTTTTTCAATACGGCTTAGGCTTAAGAATCGGCGAAGTTCTTCGCCTGCCTAAAGACTGTTTAGTATATATAAACGGTGAAATGTTTTGTCGGGTGTGGACGGAAAAAGGATCTGAACCTATTGCGAGATACGTGCCGACCATATGGAGGTCTGCCTTAACCGATGCGGTGGAAAAAATTAACGCCATTTGTCAACCTTACCGGGAGAGGGCAGTAAGGTTTGAGGATGGGTCCGTTTTGGGTGAGTTGGATGACCGATTCCATAAAAGAATCGAGTTGGTAAGTTCGAATGTTATGTCAACCATTGAACGTTTGAATGTCAAAATCAGCACTAATGTCACTGCAGCGGAAAAAAGATTAGTGGGGTTTGAAAGGGCACCAGACGACGCAGAGATAGAATTAAGAAGCCTGGGTAAGTACTTGCCTTTTGCGTCAACAGCTAAAGACGCTAGCTCGCTTGTAAAATTTTATAAAACAAATGGTTTCAATGTGGTATCTCAGCCAATTGGAAAAGTGAAGTGTCGCCACTATGTTCTAGGCAAGGACTTAAATGTTCGAATGGAGCAGCTGGTTGAGCTCAGGCGCGACGTTCTTTTCTATAATGAATTCTTTGAAGTGCTTCACGGTCGGAAGCCCTCTTTAGGTCGATCTAAAGACCACTCCGCCTTCAATGGAAAGCTCAAGTTTAGATTTTTGACTTCCCTAGAACTGTTCGTTCTCACAGGTGAAAGACACTCGCAAGGCATCCGCACGGTGTTAATTGATTCTGCGGATGCGGCCGAGATTGCGCGTACGATCGCTGGCGGTGGATATGATTTAAGTAGATATATACCGGTGCTAGATGCGGAACACCTTTATCCAGAATTTTTCAATCAGAAAACCATGACCTCTATAGTGGGTAATGACTCCGGCTTTTATACGTTTTTAAGGATATCAGAAACTAGAGAAAATTTTTACAGACCGGCAAATCCACGATCAGGCCTGAGATATCGAATTTGCTCCGGATTTTTGATTGATCAAAGTAGTATTAAAGATTCTGTGATGAACACATTCGTTTCAGTAAACTCTAGAGTTTCCTCTGAGTTGGTTGAGTCAGTAAAAGACGAGTTATTGGCTGACGGGATCGACATAAGTTCTCGGACATTTGCGATTAGTCAGAAGGTTTCTCAGTACTTGTTCGTTGTTCCGGCTACGTTGGGCGGCGTTTATAATGAGCATATACCCTCGATATTTGGATATCACGCCGTAATGCATGTGATAAAGCCAACTAATAAGGGTCGATCCGCCTTCTTTCGTTATGGTGTTGATATCGATAAAGATTTAATTGAAACGTTTCAAAGTCACAAGGGAAGGCATTGGCAGACCAATTCTCTCTTCCGCGCAGGCTTGGCTGCAAGCATTGTAAATAAGTGGATGGGCAGAACTGACAGTCAAGGGGATAATTATGATCATCAAACTCCTAGAGAGCGCGCTGGAAAGGTTGGCGAACTGATGCTTTCTGAGCAGTCTCGGTTCATTGGCGATGTTGCAAGTAAAATTAAGAGGTGGACCCAACAGGAAGTTTCGCTCGAAAACATTCGCAGTTATTTGGATAGCATGCTTAAAACTGTTCATTACGGACCACTTGGGCATTGTTTGCGTGATATAAATCTAAAGCCTTGTGAGTTTCATCTTAAATGCCTGACTGGAAATTCTGGTAAGGGATGTCGAGAGTTTGTGGTTGATCTTTCTGATCCGATTCAAGTCAGCCAAATCGAGGCTGAGCGTAGCCGAGCGGAAAATGAACTTTCTCGTCTTTTTGAAGCTTTAAATAGGCCAGGCATTCCGACTGAGTCCGTGGAAATGCATATTGAACATCAGATGACTGTATTCAGAAATGCATCCTATATACTAGACCGATCGGAGATAGTTCTTACGCAGAATCAAGCCGCCCAAAGTCAAGACTACCAACCTTTTGTTCATGGGGGGTCGGTGCCAGATGATTGTGTTTTTCAATGTGGGGCGTAGTAATGACAATCTCTAGAAAGCAGTGGGATGTAGCTTTTTCTATAATTCAGAAGTTTGAAAGACAGCTGGTATCACCGGAGCTTTTTAGTTGGGATTATTTTATAAAGGAGTCCGGTATTTCCAAGCCTACGCTCTGGCGCAATAAGGATTTTGTAAATGAATTTCAGCGAGTTAAAAATCTGACCAAGAACTACGTGAACGGAGACGAGAACTTCGATCAAGTGGTTTCGCTGAAAGCTGCGAGAGACCGCGAGCGGGACGAACAGATTGAGAGGTTGAAGGCGCAAGTCAAAGAATTGAGCAAACAACTGAGCAGGGAGCGAGAAAGAGTACTCTATGCCTCGGTGATTGCTCGTCGAAAAAACATCGACCCTGTGGAGTTTTTGGAAGATACACCGCTCTTCAGAAAGCGAGCCAAAACAGCAGCAGTGATTAAGCTTCCGCCTAAGGAAAACTAATAGGCTTTGGCTGTGATGCCATGCTCATGGAAGGCGGCTGGGGGCAAAAGTGCTCCTGGTTGGCACTGCAGCACTTCAGCTATGGAAAACAGTTTTTCCACGGTGAGGTTTACCTCGCCTCGCTCAATACGTCCCATGTAGCTCCGATCAATTTTGCAGGCCAACGCTAGGGCATCCTGAGAAATGCCTTTGGCCTTCCTCTGCGCTCGGATGTTCTTGCCCAATGCATTCGCAAGCTGACCCATGGCCGCCTCGGTTCTTCTGAGGCAGCACTATCGTGCGTTTGCGGACACATCGGCCACGGACTATAATCCGTATTTCAGATTGCTCCGCTTTACCCTCCGGGCGCCCGCATGAAATCGGATTCATTCATTTTCGATAGTCGTCTGTACCACTTGTTGCAGCAGGACCGGTTTGCGAAATTTACAACACGCGAGCTGCGCGACGGGTACGCCGAATGCCTAGTAGGGACAAGCTTCAACATCAACGAAGTTCGCTACTACGTGTATGAGCAAATTCGGCGCATGGTGCGAGTGGGGTGGGTCAGATACGACGCTGAGCGTCGCAAGCGGGGCCAGATCTACCATCTCGGTCCCATCCCGCCGAGTCTAAATCTTGAGCTTGTCGAGGGTGCATTTACGCCCAACCCTCCTCAATTGCCGGAGTCTCAGTTGTTCCAGGTTGGCAATACTCCTCAAACATCCTCTGTCATAGAGTCCGAGGTAGTGGATCGTCTCGAATCCCTTCAAAAAGAAATTCGCCTCGATTTTCTTACGTCGATGGGCGAGGCAGAGCGCTATAAGCAGCTCCTCGATGATATGCCTCATCTCAAGGCTCGGGTTGAAGTGGAATACTTTGATGCTCGAGATCGAAGCTCGCGTCTTCTAGGTCATCTTCGAGCGGTTGAAAAAACTCTCGAAACGTTTGCCTCAAAAAGATGAAATCAACGTTGAGAGATTGGCAGCAGAAATGTATTGACGCTGCCCTAGACCACTACGCCTTTACTCCGCACTTTTTCTGTCAGGCCACACCTGGCGCCGGAAAGACTTGGATGGCTGCGGAGCTCGCGAGACGTTTGCTACAGCAGGACAAGATTGATCTCGTGCTGTGTTTTGCTCCCTCATGCCAAGTTGTAGAAGGGTTTCGCTCCACGTTCTCCAAGATTTTGGGTCGCCCGCTGGATGGGCTAATTGGCGCAGTGGGGGCAGTTTGTACTTATCAGGCAATGGATTACCAAGATGAGGCTTTCTGGGCTCTTCTAGAAAACTATCGAGTCTTGGCAGTTTTCGACGAAATTCACCATTGCGCAGGCCATGATCCCTTTTTCAATAATACGTGGGGGCAGCAAATCGTCGAGAGAGTCCAGGATCGTGCCGCGTTCACGCTTGCACTCTCTGGAACGCCCTGGCGCTCAGACGACAAGGGAATCACCTTGGCGCGATATTCAGCGTCTGAGGGTCTGATCTGTGACCATCGGTATGGTCTCGCAGAGGCAATTGCTGACAATGTCTGCCGGTCGCCTAGAATCGTGCTGCTAGACAATCATGCGGTGAAGCTTACACAAGAGTCGAGCAGCGATAGCCCAGTGCGCCTTTTCCCAAGCTTCAACGAACTGCTATGTGATTCTCCAGTTTCATACGAAGCCCTGCTTCGCCATCCAGAGATAATCAACCAAATGCTTGCACTCGCGATCACTAAGCTTGATGAGCTCAGGCTAATGAAGGCGGATGCAGGCGGCCTTGTGGTTGCCACCGATGTAGAACACGCCCAGCAGGTCGCGTTGGCGCTAGCGGCCAAAGGTGAGTCATGTCGAATCGTTACGAATAGAGATAAGCGTGCTCAAGACCGGATAAACGAGTTTAGAAATGACGACTGTCGCTGGTGCGTAATTGCATGGACTTGACCATCCATTTGCATTCGACCTGACCAATCGATTGCATTCGACTTGACCAGCACATGCCATAGTGAACTTTCGGCTTGGAGCAGGAAATAAGCCGGCGTCAACACGCGGGGAGTCCTACCCTAACCCGATACCACAGTTATTCGCGTTTAAAGGTTTCACGTTTTTCTTAAAACCGGTCGCGGACCCATCCCTGGGTGGATGGGAGATGCGGCAGTAACCCGCGGATGCGCTGACGGTTCTGGCCTCGCGCTGGTGTTTCTAGACCACTCAAACCGATGGTTCTGTCGGCTTGTGGTGGCGGCTGTAGGCAAATGAAGTCAGCAAATATGACTACCCTTGCTGCCTAGAAAATCGAATTAGAAAGGCTCGAAGCCACTGCCCGCACCGTATTCCGAAAGAGCTTTCTCAGAGGTAGTGAGACTCAAAATTACGAGGATGGCAGAGCATCTCGAATCAGCGCCCTGAGTCTGGTGCTGGTATCTAAGAGAGGTACGGCTAGAAAGGGTAGTTTTTCTCTAAAGCGCGCAGAAGGAATAGGGATGGACAGCGCGTATACACATCCATGCATATCTGAGAAGGACGTGGCCACTGAGCAAAGCCCCGGCAGATGCTGTTCGAAGTCCCATGCCACCTTTTCCTGGCCGATACGAAGCAGTTCGTCCTCGAACTGAGCCTTATCGAAATAGCTTTCGCGCTCCGGAAGCAACAGGTGTCGAGTACGCTGGGCAGTGTTTAAGCAGGCAAGTATCGCTTTGCCACTAGCCGAGGTGGTGAGGGGAAGATTTTCTCCAATTGAGGATTTAGCTTGTAGACGGTGTCTCGCTGATACTTGCTGGATGACGATAGCCGCCCCTTGGCCAAGCACAGATAATTCGACGGTTTCATTCAGCTCCAAAGATAGCGCCTGCATGACAGGCTTAGCGATCACATCTACCTGCACCTTCGCGGAGTTGCCTAGGCGGGTAAAAGCTGGTCCCAGCTTCACCGTAAATCTCTTCCCCGCAGGCACTAGAAGCTCTTCTTTTTTCAAAGCTCCAACTATCCGATACACAGTCGTCATATTCATCTCAACTCGCCTTGCGAGTTCAGTTACGCCTACTCCGCCTTCAACCCCCTCCAAAGCCCTGAGTATTTTCGCTGCCTTGGCGATTACTTGAATGCCACTGCTGTCTCGACGTGATTCCGCCTCAAGCTCTGTGGGAACGTCTAACATCTGGCCACCTCATAAAAACCTTCACATCTAGATTTAATTTCTGCTGCTCGTCAGTCCTCTAGACGCATGGCGGAGCCAGGGCGCCTAAAAGAATTTGAGCGAATAAATCCACCAAAAACGAAGCATATGCTCTATAGAGCATAGCGCTTTTAGGGCTTGAAAGGCTTCATCGTTCCTTTTGCGAGATCAGCAAATGGAACAGCGCAAGGCCTTGGGTGAGGCCATCAGAATGATGAGAAATCAGCGCAATCTTCCGCAGGAAGGAATAGGTGCTAGCCAGAGTTACATTAGTAGTGTGGAGCGTGGAGAAAAGTCTCCGTCCATTGAGAAAATAGAAAAAATCTCCATGGCTCTGGACGTCCATCCAATGAGCCTACTGGCCGTCGGATTTCTTCTTGAAGACGAAGGTCTGTCGATCGAAAAGCTTCTTGAAAGGGTTTGCCGGGAGGTGAAAACAGCTTTGTCTGCTCGGTAGCTACTAGTTTTAAAATGCCGCATGGATCGGTAATCCCCGCAACTCGAAACTAATGCCGTCCTCCGCGCCCCTATAGACGACAAGCCCACTCCTCCTAGATAGTGTTCCTCGCTGGGCGCCGCGTCAGCCGCTGAGGGAATACAGTCCACTGGGTCGCGGGCGCTCCTACGTGAGCTGATTTAAACCGCGACTACGTTCCGGTGTTAGATATTGCGACGAAACCCCGTCCGCTCGCCGTCCTAGGACTCCCCGATGCCCCATCAAGACAAGAGAGCCATTTCGGTAGATAGAAGGGCCGCAAACGTCGCACAGGTCATATCGACCTGCAATCTTTCAGGCCTTCAGCCAAGTCCGTTAATGAAAAGCTTGTTCGCTCGCTACGAAGCGGGCGAAATCACTTCTACAGAGGTGATCTCTGCGGTACTGACAAAATATGGTCAACCTAGGACCTAACGTGTGCTACCGGACGCGTGCGCTGGTGTTTAGCAACTTGTTAATCGCTTCTGAGCTTTTCACTCGCTCACTCCAAGAACACCTTTCTTGATCGTCTAGTCTATGATTGGGTAAAAATGGGATTCGGCTTTCACAGCGAGCCAACCGGCAATTTTTCAAAGGAAGGATTAATCATGCCGGCAGATCCAAGTGATCAGAACACTTTGCCTCCGTTGGAACTGGAATCCAGCAATCTCGATGAAATCATTGCTGCACTCTCCACTGGAACTCCTGTTGCGCTTCCTCAGAAAGCAGGCGATTTTCATCTTGCTAACGCGGACTCGCGTGCGGCCTTTAGTTACTACGCCACCCGACAGAATCTATGGCCGCAGCAGACTCAAATCCGAGAGGATGAGATAAATGGCCTGCTGCATGCTTTAGAGAATCCAGCGCTTTTAGCCCCCTCGACTCCGACCATCGCCGCGCAGCTAAAACGCCCCTTCTGGCGAGTTACTCAAGTCCGAATTCATCGATTTGCTGGGCTGCATCGACATTGTGACGACAAAGGTTTAGCTCCCGAAATACTTACGTTTGATATCAGCAGCGACGTGACGTGTATTTGGGGTTTCAATGGTGCTGGGAAGTCCGCATTTCAAAGCGCGATCATGTGGTGCCTTACAGGTAAGGCGCATAGGTCTCAGCACAAGCCTTCTGATGTCCACGAACCCATTGGGATCGAACTCACCGGCGTATCTACAGAGGGCACTCTAGGCGCCCCAAGCTCAGAGCGCTCTTTTAAACTCCCCCCGATTGTTCCTCTTCCCAGCGCTGAGAACTTGGCGACGCTCAAGGACAAGCCAGCCTGTGATACATGGGTAGAGTTGACGTTGAGGGAAGACGGGGGGAATGAAGCTGTGGTTAGGCGCGAGGTCGTGCAGACACCGCGGGGCGTAGTCTCTGTCGAGGTAACTGGCTTGGACCAGTTGGGGTTACCGCAGTGGGCCATTGAAGCGGGAACGTTAATGCCGGCCATTGCCGCAACAATGCGCTTTGACGAGAAAACTACGTTCGCCGATGCGATAAGCCAATTAACAGGCCTTAAACCACTGCAGGAATTCGGGCGGCGGTCAGATCGGTTGGCTCGACGCCTATCGGGGGAGGAGCGCGACAAGGCCGTTAGCGATAAGGCTAACGAGCTGATCCGGTTTATTAATACAAGACGTACTTTCACCGAAGCATGGACTGCTCATTCGGATGCTATAGGAGAAAGTCCTGAAATCCTCACTCCGGACAATGATTCAGCCGAGGGAAAATGCAAGACGGGGATTGAGTCTTCAACCTCCTATCTTGAACAGTTACAGCTCAGAGGCCGGGAAGATATTGACTCCATCCTCGGAACGTCCACTACGCTAGAAACAGATGAGCAGATTAGTGCTTTCGTATCCACGCTAAGCGGAGCTAAAGAGCGGTTCAGTAACTCAGCACTACAAGCATTACGGTCAATGGAGACGATCAGAAGTTTGGGGTCAATAGAGGACGATGATCGGGAGACTGCTCTAGCAAAGTTAAGAGAGCTCGCTAAGAGAGCCGCCGAGCAAGTAGCCCGCCAGCTGCAAAAGTCGGAGGCGGCACGCTGGCAACTCTACACGATGGTCTCCCAGTGGCATGGGCGTGAACACCCAAACGAGCCGCTGCACGACTGCCCTGTTTGCGGTACCGACCTGGTAAAAGTGCCACCCGATGCATTGCTGGACAAGGCTGTCGCTGATGCTCTCGCTATTAGCGCTCAAGCGCACACAGATGCTGCCAAGTCTCTCAAAGATTGGCAAAACGATGCATCCAGCGAGCTGCTTGAAGCGCTCCCACAAAGCCTCAAAAATCTAGCTGACCTTAAGCTGCGTCCCTCCCTGATTGACCACTACCGGGAAGCATTCGTTAAGGATTTATTTAGCGACCCCGCTTTTAGGACTGAGCTTCAACCGCTCAAAAATCGGGCGTCTGATATATGGGATTTGGCGATTCAGGCGTACCCATTGCCGCGCGCGCCAGACATCGAAAGCATCGCTCTGCCTATCGAGCTTCAAGGAACGAGACTGTTCACTCGGTTTACCAATCTGCTCACCGCTTTAGCGCTGGCTTCGCATCGGAAACTGAGCGCAGACCAACTAAAACATATCACTATTCGCTATTTAGGCATGGGCGAGTTCAAGCGCGACGATGTTTCGGAGCTTTACACGGACGTTTCTAGCGCGCCATTAAGGCATCAGATCAGTGCTTTGGAGCAGGCTGTAACCTCCTCTAAACCAATCATCCAACTGCTGCGTCAACTGCGGGAAATTGAGCAGGCACGGTTACGCTGGGTTAAAGCCAATACGCGCGAAGCGCTTCTTGAACGGGCAGCTAGGGCCGCCAAGGACTTCACCCGACTTCCAGGACTCGTCCATCATCAGGTCGAAGGATTGCTCGCCGTGCTGGACGCAAAAACCACAGAATGGCTAAAGGTTATTTACCAGCCGCACTATGTCGGTGGACCGGCATACGTGGGCCTCGATCCATCCCGTACGCAAGGGGTAGGATTGTACGCAGGACTAGGATCTATCCGCGTGCATGCCCATGAGGTCATGAACTCGTCGCATCTACGCGCTTGCGTATGGGCGTTCGTGTTTAGCCTATGGGAGCGTATCCGCGAGCGCGCGGGTGGCTTAGACGTTCTGCAGCTGGACGACCCGCAAACCTACTTTGATCCGATAAATACTGAGCATCTAGCTGCCGCCATTCCACTACTGGTGAAGGTTGGAATGGCTCCGATCGTTACCTCGAACGACAACCGATTTATCGCGGCGGTCAAAGCTGCGCTACCTAAACTGTCTTCGGGCACACCGTCTTGGTCGATGCTTCAGTTAAGCCCGATATCAAACTCCCGATTGACTGCAGCTCTTACACCTTCTCTGGAAGAGGTATCCGAGCGCCGAATTGCATGGAAGGCGGATGAGTCAGACGTACCGAAAGCGCAGGAGTTTGTACTAAGGGTTCGACTCTATTTGGAAAGTAAACTCTGGGATCTTCTAGGCGCAGACCCTCACCTTATTCACAAACCAACACTTGCAGACCTCGTGAATCATATACGTCGTGCCCGCAAGGCTGGTGAGCAGCCATTCAATGAGATCCCTTTTGAGCGGTTGGTGACCTGTAGCGCGCTACAGCCAGATGCTGCTTTCTATAAGGTTATAAATAAGGCACATCACGACTTGCAAAACGTCACGCCCCACGAGGTGGCGCAAGTAGACAGCGCGTTAGACGAAGTTCAGGCCCTACTGAGGAGCTCTAGTGCTTCGTATGCTCGATTTATGGGGCGGCTGACACGAGAGGACGAAGAAACATTCTTTGCAACGCCACCAGCGCTGCCACCAGCCACTCAACTAGAAAAAGCGCCCATACCTATCTTGGGGGATTTCAGCGCGAGGACAAACAGCGATGTTCTAGCTGTCGAGATCGAGCACTCAACATTTTCCCCTGAACAACTGGGTGATGTAGCCCTGTTTGCAATTAGAGGCTCTAGCCTAGGAGCGCTAGCGCTACCTGGACAGATAGTGATCGCATCTCTAAATAGCGTCGCAAAAACTGGCGATCCGGTTATTGCCCTACATGGCAACAAGGTTCTCGCTCGTCGTTACCACGAAGATCGACATGACCTTACTAAAATCACCCTCACCTGTGATCAGTCCGGGTCTGAGCATGTGCCTCCCGCGATCACCCTGCCGAGAGGCAAAGTTCGAGTCTTGCCCATCGTGGGGGTGCTTTATGAAAGCGTTTCCGGATTCGCCGCAGGCGAAGCGTACCCAATTGATCAGTGTTCTGTTCTAAGCAAACCACTAGTTGCTGCGCGCATTGTTGACGACAGTGGCTATCCGGTTATTAGGAGCGGCGACCTGGTTTTGATGGAAGAGATGCAGATACCTACCGAGACGGAATTTGATCGCATGAGAAAAGAGATGCTTGCGTTCGTAGCCTCTCAGCAGGGCGAAAACTACGCCTATCTCAAGCGCATAGGATCTTCTTTCTCGGGCATCAGAATTTTCGAGAATGTGGGAACGTTTGGAGACTCGATAGCAGTGGCGTGCTCTACGGCTCGGACGGATGAAAGCGCAGGCAACATGTTAAAGATGCAGAAAATGTGGTGTATCCATGGCGTGATTAGATCGACTTCAGCATGGTCTGCAGCGAACCTGTAGCTGGCAAGACGACTGAAGTCCTGCCCTGACGTGAGCTAGCTCGTGAAGTTGTATGAGAACGTAGTAATCGGCAATTTCCTATACGGCCTAGGTTTCGCCGTTCGGTCGCATTTGAGCACCGATGCGCCGTTTCCGGGCGTGGTTAATCTTTTGCAACAGACTCCGACCGACAAGGAGTTGGGTGACGTCCTACTTACCTTTCCTGGTGCCGTTCGATTGCTCGAATTCAAGATGAAGGGAGCTCGACTAGAAAAAGAGACCCGACGACATAATGCGCTGTCATTAGCCCTTCAGGGCGCGAACCAACATCTGATCGAAACATCGCGAAGGGTGCATTGGTACGTCGAAGTGTCAGCCGCTGGTGAACACTCGCCATTGGTCTCGCGAGTGGTTCCTTATCTAGATGGTTTTACCGACTCGAGCGCGTTGAGTTATGGCGGGTTTGAAAACCTCATAAAGCAGACTGCACTTGACGCTGTGCAAAGCGACACCGTGGCTATGCATGAACGCGCCAAGATCTATCTGGACTTAATAAGAGTCACCATGTGCGATAGAGCGACTGGTGCTGGCGGACTTCTCATCGTTACCGGGGCAGGTGGAGGCATTCACTTCGCTCAACTTCGCGATATTTATGACCTTACTCTGCCTGATAGGCTTTGGCTGGAAAAAGCATGGAAGACACCCGAACTTGAGTCATCTCCCCCCATATTCGAGCAGCAGGTTGAGCTTGAAAGGTCACGCAAGCCTGACCGCGGATTATCAATGTGAATAGAGAGTTGCTATGAGTGAAGATTTTGAGCAGCAGCTCAACAGGATGCGAGCTGTTGTTACGGCGGCTGAAAACATTGCACATGCCGCAGAGGCGGATAGACAGTCAAGCAGTCTCCTTCTAGATCGATTGAAACAGCTTGAAAGTCGAGTTCAGTCGGTACTGGGGCTTATTCCCAGCACGATAGATAAGTCTCTATCGCAGTTGTCAGAGTCAACGGCCAGAAACGCGGCTTAACACCTTGTAGAAAACTTTAAAGGTGCAAACGCTGCGGCAAGAGAAGCAACCAACGAATTCCGCAATGCAAGAGTTCAACTGAGCCAAAAGCTATGGGTTGGTGCGGCGCTTGTGCAACTGCCCCTAGTGGTTTTTTTCGCGATTTTCTTCGCGTGGATTGTTCCCAGCCGAAGCGAGATCCAGGAGATGCGCCAAGAGGTTGAAGAGCTTGAGGTCCGGGCTCTTCAGGCGCAAATGGGGAAAGCCACGATCAGCACGTGCGATGGTCGCCCTTGCGTCCGCGTCGATACGGCAGGTAAGCAGTTTCCCGGGAACTACAGAATCATTCGTGGATACTGAGGCACAATCAAACGGAATGCCGCCCTTCAATTGAGTACTGGAATATCGTCAGAAAAATGGAGCGATACCATAAAATCTTAAAGGGCGAGTAAATGCCCTCTAAAATCTTAAGGAGCCTAGGATTTTTTTAAAATACTGGCGTTTTGCTCAGATTTTCTTAACCACCTAGATGCTCTAATCGAGAGGCTTTCAGAGGCTTGCCCTTTACCGAGCGTGGAGTGGCTAAGGTAGCTCCGTCTTGAGTTCTATCCCTGTCTGCTCGATAAATATTTCAGCGAGCTATTCAAGAGCTCGCGTGTCGTAGACTCGATGAAGTCCATGTATTCATCGGGAACAAACTCTCGGAATCGATCACGGCGTGCGCTGGAAATTCTTCCTTCATTCTCCAGGCATATTTTTACTAGGTCGCTCAGTGCACTTCCTCGAATGTCATAACTCTGATCTACAGCTTTGTAGATCCGATTGTAGCGCTCGTTAAATAGGGCCTCTTCGCTCACAAAAACCTCCAAGACTCTATCCCTCCAACGGGCCGTCGCTCCTTTTTACTGGTTCAAAAAGCCAGTGAGCGGTCTCATCCATACATCGTTCTGGAAAGCAGACTGTGATTCTCGCTCAATCGCCGTGACTGCTTCCAGATGACAACCGCCGGTCAATTGAAAGCAAAAAAACCGAGCTTGGGCTCGGTCTTTTAAGGCGGGGCTTGCCTGCCCAGCAGCTTTAAATGAGAGATCAGCCGCTACCTGATCGTCCTGCTTTCTGCCCTTTACGAACTGACCACAGGGGGGTGCTACGCGGACCTCATCTGGATTTTTAGAGCGGGGAAGCATATGCACACTCTTAATTCAAAGTTACTCGAATCGAGACGGTCAGTCAAAGGAGGCATTTAGCGTTGAAGGTGGTGGCATCTGACTAAAAGCTTCCTCGCGAGGTGTGCTGTTTTACTGAATAGCTATCTGCCTGTGGCGGCGATCACGACAGTAATGAGAGCCCGGCAGAGCACGGGCATTCGCACGAGTAGCGCTGAGGGTTGTTGGAAGAGTCTTTCCTTCTACGCCCGTTTAGACCTTACGGCCTTGCTCGTCCACAACGACCTGGCCGTCCTCTTTGACGAAGCTGCCGCGCTGCTCCTGAGGGAGCAGATCGAGGACAGCCTCTGACGGGCGACACAAACGTGTGCCCAAAGATGTCACGACGATGGGTCGGTTGATCAAGATCGGGCTGTCGATCATGGCGTCGATAAGCTGATCATCAGTGAGTGCTGAATCGGCTAGTCCTAATTCTTCGTATGGCGTGCCTTTGATGCGAAGCAATGCTCGCACTTCGATACCCATATTCCCGATCAGACTGACAAGCGTGGCACGGTCGGGAGGTGTTTTCAGATACTCGATAACCGTTGGCTCTTCTCCGCTGTTGCGGATCAGTTCCAGGGTGTTGCGAGAGGTGCCGCACTGCGGGTTGTGGTAAATGGTGATCTGACTCATACGATGAAGCCTCGCAGAAGGATGCGTTAAATAGAGCGTTGGTTTACCCGCTTAGATAGCTCTTCAGCGGACTCCTTGCGCTCGGAATAACGGTCAACCAGGTAGTCCTGACGATCACGTAACAGCAGCGTGAACTTCATCAGTTCCTCCATCACGTCCACGAGACGGTCGTAGTACGAGGACGGTTTCATTCGGCCTGCCTCGTCGAATTCGGTAAATGCCTTGGCAACAGAGGACTGGTTGGGGATGGTGAACATCCGCATCCATCTACCCAGCACGCGGAGTTGATTGACTACGTTGAACGATTGCGAGCCTCCACAGACCTGCATCACTGCGAGCGTCTTGCCTTGCGTGGGTCGTACTGCGCCGATAGCTAAGGGAACCCAGTCAATCTGCGCTTTGAACACTGCACTCATGGAGCCGTGGCGCTCCGGGGAACACCACACCTGGCCCTCAGACCATTGCATAAGATCGCGCAATTCCGCGACCTTTGGGTGGGTGTCAGGAGCGTCGTCCGGTAGAGGGAGCCCAGAAGGATCGAACACTCTTGTTTCGGCTCCAAACTCTTCCAGTAAGCGAGCTGCTTCCTGTGTTACCAGGCGGCTAAATGAGCGCTCTCGCGTGGATCCGTACAGAAGAAGAATTCGAGGCTTGTGCAGTGACCGTGTGTGCGGCTCCAACTGCTCCAACGATGGAATGTCTACTAGGTCGTCATGCACGTTTGGCAAGGTATCTTGCATATTTACTCCTACTGCGATGCCGCGCGGACATCGCCTTTGTTGAGCGTCAAAGCGTACCGATACGGTTCAATTGCGCTTTAAGTTCTTCAGCACCCATGGTCTTCAGCGGCAGCTCAAGAAAAGCACTTACCCGTTCACGAATTTTGGCGAGCGTGGCTTCAAACGCGGCTGTAATTTCAGCCTCCGATCCTGAGGCTTCCGAAGGGTCGGCCAAGCCCCAATGCGCCTTCAGCGCGGGTCCGAAAAAGATGGGACATGCTTCACCCGCAGCCCGATCACAGACGGTAATGACGATATCGGGAGGCGAGCCTTCAAAAGCGTCAGACGCTTTGCTGCTCAAGCCGTCCGTAGCGATGCCAGCTGCTTCCAGTGTTTGCAACGCCCGTGGATTAACACGGCCACTTGGAAAACTTCCTGAGCTGACCGCCTCGACTCCTTCAGGAGCCAAATGGTTGAACAGTCCTTCGGAGAGGATGCTGCGGCAGCTGTTGTGTGTGCACATGAATAAGACTTTCATCAGGCGATCCTTGATTCAGAAACTGAGGCGTATAGCGAGAGCGCAGAGGGTGACGACGAGAATAGGCAAGGTCAGCACGATCCCGGTTTTGAAGTAGTAACCCCAGCTGATCTTGATGTCCTTCTTGGCTAGCACGTGCAGCCACAACAACGTGGCTAAGCTGCCTATAGGTGTGATCTTCGGGCCCAGGTCACAGCCGATGATGTTGGCGTACACCATGGCTTGCTGGACTACGCCTTCGACTCCAGAGGCGTGAATAGACAGGGCGCCTACCAGGACGGTCGGCATGTTGTTCATGATCGAGGAAAGGAACGCGGTCAGAAGCCCTGTGCCGAGTGAAGCTCCCCAGATGCCGGTGCCCGCGAATACGTTGAGAATTTGCGCAATGTGATCCGTCAGGCCCGCATTTTTTAACCCGTAGATCACCAGGTACATCCCCAAAGAGAAAACCACTACCTGCCACGGCGCGCCTTTGAGCACTTTGCCGGTGTCGATGGCATGACCACCGGCTGCGATCACATACAGGATGACCGCACAGACCGCCGCCACCGCGCTGATCGGAACACCCAGTGGCTCAATCACGAAGAAACCCACCAACAGCACCGCAAGGATCCACCAACCGGCGATGAACGTCGGGCGGTCGCGGATGGCTTCTTCCGGGTGATGCAGTTGTGCAATGTCGTAGGTTCTGGGTAATTCCTTTCGGAAGAACCACATCAGCATGCCTAGCGTCGCCGCTACGCTAACCAGATTCACCGGCACCATGACGGATGCGTACTCGCTGAAACCAATGTTGAAGTAGTCGGCAGAAACGATGTTGACCAGGTTCGATACCACCAAGGGCAAGCTCGCGGTATCGGCAATGAATCCTGCCGCCATCACGAACGCCAAGGTGGCTGCGGAGGTGAATCGTAGAGCCAACAACATCGCGATCACGATGGGCGTGAGAATCAGGGCCGCACCATCATTAGCGAACAAGGCCGACACGGCCGCGCCGAGCAGGATGATAAAAGCGAATAGCTTGCGCGTGCTGCCTTTCCCCCAGCGCGCAACATGCAACGCAGCCCATTCGAAGAACCCAGCTTCATCAAGCAGAAGGCTGATGATAATCACGGCGATAAAGGTCGCCGTGGCGTTCCATACGATGTGCCAAACCTCGGGTATGTCCCCCAGTGTGACGACGCCGGTTAGTAGGGCAAGGACAGCGCCAAAGGTCGCGCTCCAGCCAACGCCTAGGCCTCGAGGCTGCCAAATGACCAGGACGATAGTGGCGATGAAGATCAGTACGGCAATAAGCATTTCTGTAATCCAGATAGGACGTGAATCAGTTGCAGACAACTCGACTGCTTGGACGACCATCCATGCTGCATAAACGCTTGGCTTCGGTCTGAAGCCAGTGCTGATTGGCATCCACAACGTCTTTTAAAACGGCGGTCACCCACGCGGGCAGTTCAGGATGCAGTCGGTAGTAAACCCATTGACCTTGGCGGCGATCCATCAACAAACCGGCTGAGCGAAGTAGCGCTAGATGGCGCGAAACCTTGGGCTGACTCAGGTCGAGAGCGGCGGTTAACTCGCACACACACAGCTCCCCTTCACCCACAACGAGGAGGGTGATCTTGGTGCGTGTGTCATCCGCCAGGCACTTGAACAACACGGTGGGGGTCATGAGTTCTGTCATAGATTCTCCGTGATCCACTAACATATGGATAATCGAATATATGACTTTGTGGATATTCAGTAAAGCGAATATGGTGCTGTGAGCGTCTTCTCGCGCCAGCGAGGTGCTAGGCAAACGGGCTAAGGGGGCGGTGTGACAATTCAGGCAATACCAGTTGACCACGAGCAATGGCCGCGTTTTCGAGACGCGTTGAAATCCACTAATTTACCCTTGGACGATATTGAGCTCCCGGGCCGCACCTTTTTTGAGTTCCAGCGGGACGGTCAGACGATCGGATGGGGTGGGTTTGAGAATTGCGGCGCTGACGGTCTGCTGCGATCCCTGGTAGTCGAGACGGCCAATCGGTCGAAAGGGATGGGGGTGGCAGTGCTTCAGCTAATTGAAGTGATGGCCGCCGAGCAGGGAATTATTCGACTGCATCTGCTCACGACTACGGCGTCAGGTTTTTTCGAGAGATCTGGATATGAGGTAAGGGAGCGCGGTTCCGAGCCCGAACTTATTTCGCAAACGGAGCAGTTTAAAGGCCTCTGTCCAAGCTCGGCTTGCTATATGAGCAAGGTGCTGCCAGCAGAACTTGGGCCCAAACTCACCCTCTTAAGCGCCGAAAAATAAAAGACGGGGGAAACGCTTGATGAGCTGCGACATACTGAGGGCAGTAATGTGTCTGGCTACTTGGTATACCACCGTAAAGTGATCGTTGTTGGGCACTCCATCTCTGGCTAGACTGGCTGGCATGAAACGTTACCTTCGGTCTTGCCTAATTGTGCTGCTCAGCCTGGCGCTTCCCTTAAGCGGGATAGCTGGCCTCGCCGAAGCGACAGAACCATGCCCGATGAAAGCGGTGGGCATGGAAATGGTGGGGGATATGAATCAAGACTGTTGCCAAGATCTGGGCAACCCTTCCGAGCATGGCAAACCCTGCAAATCTGGCCAGGAATGCAAGACCGCCACCCTGTTGCAGTTGTCTTTCGTAAAGCCGCCTATCACCTCGTCCAGCCCTGTTGGGGTTTCTTTTTCCAACGACTTCGCACCTGCCCAGGCCCCTTCCGGGGTCTGGCGACCTCCCCGCCTTTAATCCCAGTTACTAGCTGAGTTCCACCCTGCCCATTGTGGGGTGGTTGGCCTGCGCGCGCGTTTGACCGGCGAGCAGGATCATCACAGGGATCATAACCATGTACTTCACACGCTATTGCTCAGGTTGGCCCGTTGCGGCTGCCTTGGTGGCAACCGTGCTGGCATTGCCGAGCCTGGCCGCCGCCCTGAGTTTCGATGAAGCCCTGCGCTTGAGCGAAGCCAATGCCCCATCGCTCAACGCACAGACGGCCAAGCTGCAAGCCGCCAAAAATGCCGCCATTCCGGCTGGCGAATTACCTGATCCGAGATTGGTTCTGGGCCTACAGAACTATCCCATTGGGGGTGCCGATCGCTGGAGCCTCGACCAGGACTTTATGACCATGCAGATGGTCGGGGTCAGGCAAGAAGTACCCAGCCGCGACAAGCGCAAGGCGCGCATTGAGGTAGCTGAAGCCGCCGTCGACCGCGCCGCCGCCGAGAACCAGGTCGAGCGCCTCAAGGTCCGTCAGGCCACAGCTCTGGCCTGGATCACCAGCTACTCGGTGGAACGTAAACAGGCGCTGTTTCACGATTTCTTTCGCGAGAATCGCCTGTTGGCAGATGCGGTCCGTGCGCAAATCTCCGGTGGCCGCGCTCAAGCCGCCGATGCAGTGACGCCGAAACAGGAGGCTGCGCTGCTGGAGGAACGCCAGGATGAGCTGCTTGGTTTGCGAACGCAGGCACGGGCAGCGCTGCGCCGCCGGATCGGCCCGGCCGCAGATGAACCGCTGGTGGGTACGTTGCCGCAGTGGCCTATCGATGCCGCGGGTTATGCCCGCAAGTTGCAACATCATCCTGAGTTGACGGCATTTGAGCCCATAACCCGCGAGGCGCAAGCCAAGGTACGCGAGGCCGTGGCGCAGAAGTCCTCGGACTGGAGCTGGGAAGTCGATTACCAGCGCCGCGGCCGCGAGTTCGGCGACATGGCCAGCGTGCAATTCAGTATCGATTTACCGCTGTTCCCAGACGCCCGACAGAACCCTGGAATCGCCGCCAAGCACGCCGAACTGAACCAGGTGGAAGCTGAGCGCGAGGCCCTTACCCGCGAGCATACCCAGCAGTTGGAAGACGATCTTGCCGACTACCAACGCCTGACTCGTGCCGTAAGCCGTAGCCACGACAGCCTGGTGCCGTTGGCCCAGGAAAAGGTTGAGTTGAGCATGGCCAGCTACCGCGCCGGCAGCGCTGATTTGGCGGCTGTTATCGCTGCCCGCCGTGAACTCATTGAGGCACGCCTTAAACAAATCGACTTTGAAGAACAGCGCGCGCTGACCAGCGCCCGGTTGTATTTCACGTACGGGGAGAATCACCCATGACCGCACGAATCTGGCAGGTCGCGGGGTTAATCGGCCTGTCGGTAGCACTCGGCGTAGCAGGCGGCTACTGGTTCGCGCAGCAGCACCCGAGCGGCGCGCCGCATGTTGCTAAGGTATCTGCGCCAACCCTGCCGGACGATCGCAAGGCGCTGTATTGGTACGACCCCATGTATCCGCAGCAGAAGTTCGACGCGCCGGGTAAATCGCCTTTTATGGATATGCAATTGGTGCCGCGATACGCCGACGCAGCAGCGGGCAGCGCGTCTATCCGTATTGACCCCAGCCTCACCCAGAATCTGGGCCTGCGCGTGGCCACGGTCAGCCGTGGAGTTCTGGCCAACAGTCTGGAGGTAACCGGTGTACTGGCGTTCAACGAGCGGCAAGTCGCGGTCGTGCAGGCGCGCTCGGCGGGTTTCGTCGAGCGCGGCTACGCCCGTGCGCCAGGCGATGTGCTAAAGGCCAATGCCGCGTTGGCCGACTTGTTGGTGCCGCAATGGGCCGCCGCCCAAGAGGAATTTCTTGCCCTCAAGCGCAATGCAGACCCCGACCTGCTGGCGGCGGCTCGCCAACGTCTGCTCCTGACCGGCATGCCTGCCGGGATGATTGCTCAGGTGGAACGCAGTGGCAAAAGCCAACCCATTGTGACCATCACCAGCCCGATTGATGGGGTGTTGCTGACGCTGGATGTCCGCGTCGGAATGACCGTGGCGGCCGGCGATACCCTTGCCCGCATCAATGGGTTAAGCAGCGTCTGGCTCGCGGTTGCCATCCCGGAGACCGAAGCGGGAGCAATCGCCGTAGGCCAGCCTGTCGAGGTCCGTTTGCCGGCCTTTGCCGGTGAGCAAATCAGCGGCACCATCAACGCCATTCTGCCCGAAGCGAATCCGGACAGCCGGACGGTGCGTGTGCGCGTCGAGCTGCCCAACCCCGACGGCCGCCTACGCCCCGGCATGAGCGCTCAGGTGCGCTTGAACCAGTCGACCGAAGTCGCGCAGTTGTGGGTGCCGAGTGAAACACTGATCCGCACTGGCCGGCGCGCTCTGGTGATGCTTGCAGAAGACGGCGGGCGCTACCGGCCTGTCGAGGTGCAGCTTGGTCGTGAAAGCGCGGGTAAAA
>LNAP01000738.1_pt1 | contig 36038 bp, 30 predicted proteins | sample 602601 | NCBI WGS metagenome assembly LNAP01 (sample SAMN02440304, study PRJNA202911) | soil metagenome | biome: Subtropical and temperate rainforests or woodlands; isolation source: soil samples (1 kg each in a 20% v/v slurry with milli Q water) were... ... | reverse complement strand
CACGATGATCAGATTGCTGCCGAGGCTCGAGATCTGCTTGGACCCCGAGGCCGTGGCGCCGTGGCCCAGCGTCACCATCGATTCCTTGCCCATCATCCAAATTCGCTGTTCGACGATGTGGCGCTCAATGGGGGCGTTGCGTTCCTCCCAGAAATTCGGCACCAGCTCTTCGATTTGCTTGCGGTACAAGACGCCGCCGAATAAATTTTTAGCCCCCGGGAACTCGCCCCGTTCCAGCAGCACGACCGATAGTCCCGACCGGGCCATCGTCATCGCCGCCGCCGCGCCCGCCGGACCCGCGCCGACGATGACCGCATCAAATTTTTCATTCATGACTGGATCGCTCCTTTAAGATAGGGTGCAAAGGGGTGCAGCAGCTATGACGCAGTTGTCGGTTCGCTCGAAGCGGCTACGAACGGCAGCGCGCCTCGGCGTTTCTTCACTTCCTCGGTAAGCGCCGGCAAAATCGTAAACAGGTCGCCGACGATTCCATAGTTTGCGATGTTAAAAATAGGAGCGCCTGCGTCTTTATTGATGGCTACAATGACCTCGGAGTTCGACATGCCGACCGTGTGCTGCACCGCCCCGGAAATCCCAACGGCAAAATACAGCTTCGGCCTGACGGTCTGCCCCGTCTGTCCAACCTGATGCTCATGGCCGATCCAGCCCGCATCCACCGCCGCCCTAGAGGCGCCTACAACGCCGCCGAGCGCGTCAGCCAGCTCTTTCAGCAGCTTGAACGGCTCCGGGCCGCCCAAGCCTCTGCCGCCGGCAACGATAATCTCGGCTTCCTCGAGATTGATTTTCTCAGCCTCCTGAATAAAATCAAGCACCTGCGCGGCGATCTCCTCTTCCTTCATCGGGCTGTGGATCGGGATGATGTCGCCCGCGCGCGACGTATCGCGCGGCAGCGCCTGGAACACGCCCGCACGCGCCGTCGCCATCTGGGGCCGATATTGCTTACACAGGATGGTCGCCATCATTTTCTCCGAGAACGCCGGCCGGCTAGCCAAGAGGAGCCGCGACGGAGCCGGCTCTACGTCAAGCTCCGTCGTGTCCGCCGTCAAACCGGTCGGCAGGTGCGTCGCAATGGCGCCCGCCAAGTCGCGCCCCGTGCCGGTTGCGCCGAACAGCACGATCTCCGGCTTTGCTTCCTCAACCAGCTGCAGCATCACGCGGCTGTAAGGCCGCGTCCTGTACTCCTTCAGCTCCGGCGCCTCGCACAAATAAACGCGATCGGCGCCGTAATATACGGCTTCTTGCGCCAAATGCTTCACGTCGTCGCCCATCACGACCGCCATTAACGGAACGTCCAATTTGTCCGCAAGCTTTTTCCCTTCGCCGAGCAGCTGCCACGACACGCTCTTCGCCGCGCCTCCACGCTGCTCAACGAAAATCAATACGCCGCGGTACGCCGACCAATCGGGCATTTCCTGTTCCGTATCCTTGTCGCTCATCGTCGTCCCCCCTTAACCGGTCCATCCGAGCCGCGCCGGCAAATCGCCGGACCACAGCTTCTCCGCAAGCTGGGTTGCCGCCTCATCGGGCTCATCCGCCTGAATCATCTCGGTGTTCACTTTGCGCGCTTCCGGCACCCACGTCTTCGCCACGATCGTAGGAGACCCTTTCAGGCCGATTTGGCTTTTGTCGATATCCGGAAAATCCGCCGTCGTAAGTACGACCGGCTTGTAGCGGGCGGCCCGTATCATGCCCGGCAACGATGCGCGCCTTACTTTATTCAGCTCCTTAAGTGCGGTAACGAGCACCGGCATCGACGTTCGAACGACCTCCACCCCGTCTTCGAGATGGCGATGAACCGTCACGGTTCGATTTTCGGAGTTCACATCCACCACTTCGGACACGTACGTAAGCTGCTCCAGATCGAGACGGCAGGCGACGCCGGGCCCGACCTGCCCCGTATCCCCGTCAAGCGTCTGCTTGCCGCAGAACACCATATCAACCGGTCCCCACATTTCCTCTACCTTGCGGATCGTCTTCGCCACTACGTAAGAGGTCGCAAGCGTATCCGCTCCGGCAAAGCCGCGATCCGTAACGAGCACCGCCTCGTCGGCCCCTAGGGAGATGCACTCCTTCAGCGACTTCTCCGCCGGCGGAGGCCCCATCGTAACCACCGTCACCCTTGCTCCCTGACTGTCCTTGATTTGCAGCGCAGCCTCCAGACCGTGCAAATCGTAGAAATTCACGATGCTCGGCACACCTTGCCGGATGAGGGTGTTGTTGTTCGGATCGATCCGAATTTCCCGGCTGTCCGGCACTTGCTTGATACAAACGACAATGTGCAGAATAACCATCATCCTCCCTTTGTGAAAAATGGAACTTAGATGGAAAGCGTGTGTCTGAATCGTTAGTTAAATCTGATAATTATCACTAATCATATTCGCCTTCTCTCTTAATAATCCTTCTAGTTATATGACAGCGTTTTCAAAAAATGTGTACATAAACAGAATCACCCGCCGTCTTCGAAAGACGCGGGCGCTTCTGTTGCGTTATAGGTGTTACAAAATCCAAAATCCTCCCGCGTACAGCACGATCGGGATCGTAACGAGCGACACGAGCGTTCCTACCAACGTCGTAACCAGCGCAAACGATTCGTCTGCGCCGCTCTTGGCAAACACGATCGCCACCGTGGTCGCCATCGGCGTGGCGGCCGAGACCAAAATAACGCTGGCCATCTCAACCGGCACCTGCAGCGCCGCGATCAGCAGCGCCGCCATAGCCGGAAAAACGAGCAGCTTCCCGACCATGGGCGGGATCAGCCGCGGTGACAACACCTGCCTCACGTTCGTCAAGGTCGTGGAGATGAGCAAGCCAAGGTAAATCATGGCAAGCGGGGTTGTCATCGCAGCCATCCTGCCGGTCACCTCTTTGACGAACTCGGGCGGATGGAGTCCGCTTAAGGCAAGCGTCAAGCCAACGATAATGGCGCAAATCGGCATATTCAGCATGACCTTAAGCTGACTGAACCGGAAGCGTTCCCCTTGCTTCAAAAACACGATTGCTATCGTCCATAGCGTAACGGCCATACCGACGTCGAATACTGCGGCGAACAGCGCCCCCTTCGGGCCGAACAGCGTAGCGCTCAGCGGAATCCCGATGATCCCGGTGTTGCCGAGCGTAGACAGCACGGCGATTTCGCGGGCGGTCGATTCGGTTCTCCACAGCGCTTTGCCTATCGGCCATAGCACAAAGATAGCTGCGATATGCAGCAGCAGTGAAATGCCGATAATCGCCAACACCTGCAGCATCAGCGTACGATCGAATTCCAGCTGCGAAATACCGCTGAAAATTAAACACGGAAGCGCCACGTTCACTAATAGAAAAATGAGCAGCCGCTTCATATCGGCGGTGAACGTGACAAATCTGGAAATAAACCAACCGACGCCGATCATAACCCCCATGCCGCCGATAGATGTAAGCAGCAACGAAAATTGCAACAAAAACCTCTCCTCTCGCCAGTCAACTAGCCCATCTGCATAACGATCAGTATATCGCACCTCGGCTGACCGGAAGAGCGACAATTTCCGCATGGTGGAACAATGCGAAAAACCGTGAAGGGCTGCCCTCACGGTTACATCAATTCGAGCGAAATTTACATGGCGTTGAACGTGTCCGTAAGCACCGGAATAATTTGCGATTTCCGGGAAACGACGCCTTTAAGCAGAGCCCGGTTGTTTTCCAGCTTCACGTTGTATGCCTTTTCCACCGCATGCGCCGATTTCCCTAGCGCCAGGGCGACGGAATCGTTGTTGAGAATATCCGTTACCACGAACAAGAACAAATCCAAGCCCTTTTCCGACACGATCGCGTTAATCGCCGTTTCAAGCTCGCTCTGGCGCGCCATCACATCGTTCGTATCGATTGCATTCACCTGTGCGACTTCCACCTTTGCGCTGCCCATCTGAAATTCCTTTGCGTCAAGCGTAATGAGCTGTGCAATCGTCTTGTCGCTAAGGTCTGCGCCGGCCTTCAGCATCTCCAGGCCGTACTTCTCCGCATCGACGCCGGCGATGGCCGCAAGCTCCTTCGCCGCAGCCACATCCTCCGCTGTGCACGTCGGAGACTTGAACAGCAGCGAGTCGGAAATAATGGCGGACAGCATGAGGCCCGCTACATCTTTTCGGATGTCCACGCCTTTCTCTTTGTACATCTTATTCAAAATCGTGGCCGTGCATCCGACAGGCTCCGCACGATAATAAAGCGGTCCGCTCGTCTCAAAGTTCGCGATGCGATGGTGGTCGATGACCTCCGCCACCCGCACTTGATCGATATCCGTCGCGCTCTGCTGACGCTCGTTGTGGTCGACGAGGATAACCGTCTTCGTCTCGTTCGCAACCGTCTCGACGAGGCGCGGCGCATCGAATGTAAACTGATCAAGCGCATACTGCGTTTCACCGTTGACGCTGCCTAGGCGGACGGCTTCCACGTTTTCGCCGATCGCTTTCTTGAGCTCCGCATAGGCGATCGCCGAGCAGATCGTGTCCGTATCCGGATTCTTATGACCGAAAATCAATGTCTTTTCCATGATATACCCCTTACTATTCATAATTTCTAGAGAGAGTATATCCCAGAACAAACCCATCAATCAAGACATCCGGCAAGAAATGTATAAATTCGCACCTGATTAGTTGGAATTATCAAAGTTAGCTCCTTATTTTATTACGATACGACCCGTTCCACCCGAGCGGCTTCTTTCATATTCGGCTGGGAAATAAGCAAAAACTGTACATCCTTGCTGGACGTGTTCTTCATTTGATGCGGCACGCCCGGCGGCACCTCAATGCCTTCGTTCGCGCATAAGGTCACGGTTTCTCCATTCATAATAAATTCCGCTTCCCCTTCGAGAATATAGAAATATTGGCGGGCTACCTCGTGCTGGTGCATCACCGCCTTCGCATTCGGAGGCATCCGTTCCCGGACGACACTAAGCTCGGCAGTGTTTACAAGATGCCAGCCGTCGCATAGGGCGCCCCAAACGTAGTGCTTGGCATTTTCCTTCGTCATTCTCATCAATATCCCCCATTCATAAACAATTCAAATAAAAAAACTGTGCAATCACCGATAGAGGGATTCACAGTCAGGCAGCCGAAATGCCTATATAAATCGGCAACCTGGCAATCATAGGCGCTGCGGATTAACGTGCAGGACCCTTAGACCCATGGCTTTGCGTCGCATTTTTTCAAATGCTTTGCCTTTATCGGAAGTCTGCTTGGTAATGCTTTCATTATATTTCAGAAAATAAAGGTGTCAATACAATTTTGCGACATCATTCGAGTTTTTTTTCGTCAGGTTAGGCCCAGCGACGCATTCTTGAAGAAACAATAAAAACAGACTGCCGAATCCGGCAGCCTGCAGTTTGATATTTTTAGTTGTTCGGTCCCGCGTTCTTGATCGGCGCGGCAACGTCGCTGAACTTCTCGAAGTTTTTCGTGAACAAGCCGGCCAATTCCTTCGCCTTGCGGTCGTACTCCGCTTTATCCTGCCACGTGTTCCGCGGCTTAAGCACCTCGCTCGGAACGCCCTGTACCGCATCCGGCACCAAAACGTTGAACACCGGATCAGGCGTAAACGCAGTTTCCTCGATGCTTCCGTCTAAAGCTGCGGATACCATTGCGCGCGTATACGGCAAATTCATCCGCTTGCCTACCCCGTAAGGTCCGCCGGACCAGCCGGTATTTACCAGATAAATACGAGCGTTGTGCTTCTCGATCTTCTCGCCAAGCATGTTGGCATACACGGCCGGCGACAGCGGCAGGAAGGGCGCGCCGAAGCATGTGGAGAACGTCGCTTCCGGCTCGGTTACGCCGCGCTCGGTACCTGCAAGCTTCGAAGTGTATCCGGACAAAAAGTGATACAACGCCTGCTCCTTCGTTAATTTGGAGATCGGAGGCAGCACGCCGAAGGCGTCCGCAGTCAAGAACACGATCACATTCGGGTGCCCGGCAACGCCAGGAATGACCGCTCCCGGGATCGCGTCAATCGGATAAGCGGCGCGCGTATTTTCCGTCAAGCCCACGTCGTCGTAATTCACGATACCCGTTTCCGGATTCATCACGACGTTCTCCAGCACGGTTCCGTGCTTAATTGCATTCCAAATTTGCGGCTCCTTCTCCTGCGAGAGATTCGAACATTTTGCATAGCAGCCGCCTTCGAAATTAAAGACGCCGTCGCTCGACCAACCATGCTCGTCGTCGCCGATCAGGCGGCGGTGCGGATCAGCCGAGAGCGTCGTCTTTCCAGTACCCGATAGGCCGAAGAACAAGGCAACGTCTCCCTGCTCGCCCACGTTCGCGGAGCAGTGCATCGGCATAACGTCCTGGAACGGAAGCATGTAGTTCAATACGCTGAAGATCGATTTTTTCATCTCGCCTGCATACTCGGTGCCGCCGATCAAGACAACCTTCTTCTCGAACGAAAGCGCGATGAACGTTTCCGAGCGGGTTCCGTCCGCTGCAGGATCCGCCTTCAAGCCCGGCAGCGCATAAACCGTAAATTCCGGCGTATGTGCGGCGAGCTCCGCTTCCGTCGGGCGAACGAACAATTGGTGAACGAACAAGTTATGCCAGGCGAATTCCGTCACCACTCGGATCGGAAGGCGATGCGACGAATCCGCGCCTGCAAAGCCGTCGAACACGAACAGTTCCTTATTCTCCATATATTGCTGCGCTCTGTTGTACAATTTATCAAACAGCTCCGGATCCATCGGTTGGTTCACGGATCCCCAAGCTACATGCTCCTCGACGGAAGGTTCTTTCACAATATATTTGTCCTTCGGTGAACGCCCGGTATATTTCCCCGTTTCAACCCGAAGCGCTCCCGTTGAAGTCTGCACGCCTTCTTTGCGAGACAGTGAAATCTCGACCAGCTCGGATACAGACAAATTACGGCGTGCGTTTCCTGGGAGTGGGTTGATATCTTTAACCAAAGGGTTTTCCATCTAAGAACCCTACCTTTCATGTCATCGAAATATAACGTACTATTTTACTAACATGATACACCATTTTCGATTAATGTGTCATATATATTATGTCGATTTCTTGGCAATTCGTACAAATCGCGCCCAGTACCGTCACTGTGCCATAAAAGTGCGAAGCAGCAGACGAAACCCTTCCACACCAAGCAGCCAGATAAGGGCAAAGTATGCGAACGTGAACAAGGCGCTGACATACCCCGCAATCATCATGGCTCCGTCGCGCTGCAAATATCCGATTGAAATGAAGAAAGCGGTATAAGCGGGCAGCGAATTCGAGAACGGAATCGGCAGCGGCAGTGTCAGCAAAAGGGCGTTTACGACAATGAGCATGCTGTGGAAACGCCGAACCCATTCCCGCTCCACCCAATTTTCGAGCCGCGGCTTGGACCACCTCTCAAGCTTCCGAAACAGCGCGATCGCTCCGCGGAACAGGAGCGACACCCCCTTCGGATGAAGCTTGTACCGCAAAATCCGTTTCGGAAGCCGCATCTCCCGTTCGAGCGCAGTCCCAAGCGCCAGCACGGCAATCAGAATGCCGAACGGAACGCTGACGCCGGGAAGCGCAATCGGTTGAAGGAAAGGCACAGACAGCACGCTAATGATAAAAAAGGACCCCCGGTCCTTCAACGCCTCAAGCAATTCCCCTAATTGAATGCTGTCTCGCTCCAGATTCGTTTTAAATTGCTGCAAAATATCGGAAATCCGTCGGTCCCGCTCCATCGCTCCTCCTCCCGTTCAATCGCTCAAGCTCCATCCATTTCCTTGCGCAGCCTTGCTTCCAGGAAAAACGGACCGAACGGGACGACCGACGCGAGCAGGGCGAGAATTACCCGGGTGATCGGCCATCGGTGGCGCACCCAAACGACAAGCACCAACAGGACGAATAAAATAAACAGCACACCATGGATTGCTCCGACGACCGTAACGTAGATCGGCAGGTTTGCAAAATATTTTAGCGGCATGGCGATAAACAGCAGCAGCAAAAAAGAAAGCCCTTCAAGCAATCCGACTTTGCGCAGCCAAATCAACGATGAATTCATTCGTACACTCCCCCAGTTTCAATATGTACATGATACCTGTCTTTCCGATCAAAAAGCAAAAAAACAAACTGTGAACAAGCAGCCTGCCGCCACCATATCGTCCGTCTGCGGGCCATTCTTGTGATTTTAATCACAGTGCAAGCTTCGCTGAAAGAAGTACTCTTATAAACATAAATGTAACATCCTTGGGGGAACGCATATGAAAAAAAGCATTACGCGGCAATTGGGCGTTATCATCGTTTGTGTCATTTTCGCATCCATGGTCATCACCTCCGTCTCCAACTACTGGGTCAGCTACAATAAAACCTATGAAGCGGCGGGACTGGAGGCCGTCGGATGCGCGAACATTACAACCGGGCTCATTGAGCCGAACGACATTGAGGAAATCATCGCCGGTAATGAACAAAAACGAGCGGAACTGCAAAACGCGTTAGACTGGACAACCGATCACAAATCGCTGTTCGAAACCCAATACATACTGCTCCTCGACGGCACGATTTTGGCCGCGGACTCTAATCTGCAGGAGCAAGGCTTCAAAGCTGGTGATAAGTTTTACATTGATAAAGAAGCTGTGCAAACGATTCAAGCCACCAATCATCCGCAGTATTCCGTCATTTACGAATACGGCGGGCTGAAACGATTGACGGGCTACGCGCCTATTTTCAAAAATCATGACCCTGCTCAAGAAATCATCGCTCTCAATGCGATCGATTTCAACGCCGACATCGTGCAGGAAAGAACGTTTGAAGAAGTGCGAGACAGCTTCTTGCTCGGGCTGCTGCCGATGTCGATCGCCTGTTTGTTAACGATTTTCCTCATTCGAAGAAAGACAAAACCGATAACGGCGCTTATTGATTACGCCAAGAAGGTAGCGGAAGGCGATTTAACGGCCCAACGACTGCAAATCAAAAACAAAGATGAAATCGGCGACTTGGCGGAAACTTTGCATTACATGGCGAGCCAGCTAAGGGATCTCATCCACCAAGTCAGCTCCAGTTCCGAACAAGTCGCGGCCTCCTCACAGCAGCTGACGGCGAGCGCGGAACAAACGAACCATGCAACCGAGCTCATTGCCTCCACCATGCATCAAATGTCGGCCAGCATGGAGAAGCAATCGCGGAGCGCGGAAGAAACGGCTGAAATGGTAGACGAAATTACGCACAGCATCCAGCAAATTGCAGCAAACGCGCAGCGCGTGAACGCCGCTGCGATGGGCGCTTCCGAGAAGGCGGCGGAAGGAGGCCAGGCGATTCAAACGGCCGAACGGCAGATGAATTCGATTCACGATACGGTGAGCGGTGTAGCGGACGTCGTCAAGGGCTTAGGCCAACGCTCGAATGAAATCGGGGAAATTGTCGAAGTGATCACGGGCATTGCAAACCAAACAAACCTGTTGGCATTGAATGCGGCGATCGAAGCAGCGAGGGCCGGAGAGCACGGACGCGGCTTCGCGGTCGTAGCCGGCGAGGTGCGCAAACTGGCGGAACAATCCTCTCAATCGGCGGGCCAAATTTCGCAGCTGATCACCTCGATTCAGGAAATCGTAAGCCTGGCGGTGCAATCGATGGATCATGCAACTAACGAAGTCGTTACAGGTATCGAAGTCGTGAACAAAGCCGGTGGATCATTCGAACAAATTCAGTATTCCGTAAACAGCGTCTCGGGCCAAATCAATGAGGTTTCCACCGCCGCGCAGCAAATGGCGGCCGCTTCGGAACAGATGGTTCAATCGATGCGGCTCATGACTTCGGTGACGGAAGCGGCTGCCTCCGGAACGCATGAAGTGTCGGCTGCTACAGACGAGCAGCTGGCTTCCATGCAGGAAATTTCCGTTTCGGCCAACTATTTATCCGACATGGCGGAGCGGCTGCAAATGATTGTAGGCAAGTTTAAAATATAGAGTTCTATACAGAACAAAAGCTGATCCCCGTACTCAACGGGAATCAGCTTATCTTATTTGCAGCATCGCGGCTAGTGAAAGCTCCAATATTCGCATTCGTTCGGAGGGGACGGCTGCCCTAAAAGAAAGCCTTGAATGCTGGAGCAGCCGATTTTCTCCAGGAAGCGCAATTGTTCCTCCGTCTCTACGCCTTCGGCGATCACCCGAACATTCAACCCTTCGGCCATATGAACGATGCCTTTCACGATTGCCGCGTTCGTCGAGTCCGAATCAATATTGTCAATAAAGCTTTTATCAATTTTCAATATGCCCACAGGATAGTTCTTTAAATAGCTTAAAGAAGAATATCCGGTCCCGAAGTCGTCCACGGCCACTTCAATGCCCATCTGCTTAAGCTTTTGGAGCACCGTCAAGACCGAGCTGATTTGGTGTATGCTTATGCCCTCTGTAATTTCCAGACCGATGTAACGGTAGTCAAGCCCTGATGCGTCCACCGTTTGTTTCACAGTGTCAATAAAATTCGGCTCCTGCAATTGCCGCGGTGAAAGATTGACAAAGATCGTGACATGAGGCATGCCCATCTCCTGCCACGTTTTATTTTGCTTACAGGCCATAGCCAACACCCATTGACCGATCTGTACGATCGTGCCGTTCTCTTCGGCGATCGGAATAAATTCCGACGGCGGTATCATGCCGAATTCAGGATGCCGCCAACGTAGCAGCGCCTCTAGAGCGGTGACCCTTTTCGTGGATATGTCGAACTGAGACTGATAGAAGACTTCAAGCTCCCCATTCAGCAACGCCCTTCGCAGAGATTTATCCAGCTCCATTTTTCTGGAGGACGTTTGCTCCATATGAGGCATGTAGAACCTGTACTGATTCCGGTGTTCTTTCGCTTTATACATGGCTGAATCTGCGTTTTTAAGCAAGGTCGCCGTATCTTGGGCATCGTCGGGATACACGCTGACGCCGATGCTGGGGCTGATGAACAAGGTCTCATTTTCAACGAAAACCGGTTCATTCAGTTTCTCTTTAATCTTCCGAATGATCCGAATCACATCGTCTTGCTGTGCAATGTGCGGCAAAATCACCGTAAATTCATCTCCGCCCAGCCGGGCGATCGTGTCGGTGCTGCGAAGACAGTTCTTTAATCTTTCTGCAACCTGTTTCAGCAATTCGTCTCCGATCGAGTGGCCGAGCGTATCGTTGATGGTCTTAAAGTGATCTAAATCGATAAACAGCAAAGCCACCTTCGTTTCATCCCGCCGGGCGGCAGTGAGCGCTTCCTTTAATTCAGTATAAAATAAAATACGGTTGGGAAGACCGGTCAGCACATCGTGGTGCGCCAGGAATTTTAAGCTTTCTTCCTCATGCTTTCGTTCGGAAATATCGCTGAAAATTCCAACATAGTGGGTCACATCACCGTTCTCGTTATAAACGGCACTAATGCTTAACCATTCCGGATAAATTTCGCCGTTCTTCCTGCGATTCCAGATTTCCCCTTGCCAGCCTCCGCTTTCGTGAATAGACTCCCACATCTTGATATAAAACGGCTTGCTTTGCACGCCTGAGTGCAGAACCCGCGGCGTTTTCCCTAACATTTCGTCAAATGTATATCCGGTAACCGTTGTAAACGCTGAATTAATGGATAATACCGCTCCGTTGGAATCCGTGATCATGATCCCTTCGCTTGCGGCTTCAAACACTTTCGCATGAAGACGCACATTCGCGTCCGACAAAGCAGCCACATAGTATGTAACCGCATGACGCTCGTCCTTCAAAGAGCAAACGGAAAGCTCCGCGAGAAAAATTTCCCCGTTCTTTCGCCTGCTCCACAGTTGTCCCTCCCAACGGCCCGTCTGACGGACAGTCTCCCACAGCTGAACATAAAAATCGTCATTATGAAGATGTGATTTCAATAAACCGGGTTGCTTCCCGACCAATTCAGACTCGCTATAGCCAGTAATTTCAGTAAAAGCTTTGTTGACGGATACAATTTCGCACTGATCGCTTGTTATCATCACGCCTTCCGACGTCACTTCCAACATAGCCTGGCTTAAGTTTTCCTGTATCGTAAGCAAATAAGCTCCTCCCCCGACTTCAACAACGACAATCTTTCCATATTTTTATCATTTAAATTGTATATTGTTAATTAACAAGACGATATAGGGGAATTCCCTATCCTTTCAAAAAAACCCTTTTTGAGCTCTAAAAAAGGGTGAAGTCTATTAAAATTTCGCCTTAAAATCTTCTTTCATCGCTTCATGCCAATCCGTCAGCGAGACCATTAATGTCACCACCGTTCCCTTGCCCGGCTCCGAATGAATGTCCAACTGACCGCCTACGCCTCTGGCGCGCTCTTCCATACTGAACAGCCCGGTTCCCCTGACGCCGGTGCCGCGAACAAACCCCCGTCCCTTGTCGGCAATTCGAACCATGACACGCGTATCTTGCTCCTGCACGGTCACCTCCGCCTCGGAGACGTCCGCGTATTTGCCGATATTCGTCAGCGCCTCCTGGATGACCCGATAAATCGTTGTTTCTTTATTCACGCTAAGACGTTTGCGCAAATGGCAGTGGAGCTGCACCCGAACGCCGTAATGCTGCGAGTAATTTTCGATATAGGTCCGAATCGCGGGCACGACGCCCAGATCGTCCAGCACCGACGGACGAATCTCCCACGCGAGTCCCCTCACCTCTTGTATGATCAAAGAAAGATTGTGTCGAAGACTCTTCAATCCTTCGCTCGGCGACTCGGAAATCATTCGATCCAATTGAATAAGATGGGAGAACAAGCTTTGTCCGATGCCGTCGTGCAGCTCCCGGGAAAATCGCTTGCGCTCTTCCTCTTGAATTTCCATCACCCGATTCATCATCACTTTCAGCTCTTCCTCAATCTTCTTCAATTGCGTCACTTCATTGCGAATGGCCAAATATTGAAAAGGACGTCCTTCGTCATCCACGAAAGGAACGATCGTCGTATTCACCCAGTAGTACGTGCCGTCCTTCGCCCTGTTTTTAACTTCTCCGCGCCATACGTTCCCCGACGAGATGGTTCTCCACAAGTCCCGCATAAACTCTTTGCTGTGATGCCCGGAATTGATGATCCGATGATCCCGGCCAAGCAGCTCTTCACGAGCGAATTTCGAGATTTCGCAAAACTTGTCGTTCACATATTGAATGACGCCCTTCTCATTCGTGATCGCCACAATCGACGACTCGTCCAAAGCAAACTTCAAATCAGCGAGCTGCTTCTCCGGATGAAACCGCTGTTGATCATTCGTCAAAACATAGCAGTCCCTTCTTCAAAGCGTACTTTACCAGCTCCGGCCTTGTTTTTAACCCGAGCTTCTCCATCACATTGCTCTTATGCGACTCCACCGTCTTTACGCTTAAAATCAACTGATCGGCAATCTCTTTATTCGAGTACCCTTTTGCGATATAAGACAAAATCTCACGCTCCCGCTCGGACAACGCATCGAAGGTGTCGGTGTTTTCCCCGTCCCTCAGCTTTTCCAGGTATTCGCTCATCAACCGTTTCGTTGCCGTCGGATATAAATACGCATTCCCATCCGCTACCGAGCCGATCGCGGTCAACAGCTCCTCGTGGGGAGCGCTTTTTAAAATATAGCCGGAAGCGCCGGCATGAATGGCCCGGAACAAATACTCATCATCGTCGTGCATCGTTAGAATAAGAACGGCCGTTTCCGGCAGCAGCTTTCTAAGCTCGGCGGCAGCCGTAAGTCCGTCTTTGCCGTGCGGCATGCTCAAATCCATCAACACGACCTCCGGCTTCAGCTCCACCGCTTTCCGGATCGCCTCGTCACCCTCCGCCGCTTCGCCTACGATTTCAATATTATGCTTACCGTTGAGCAGCATCATCAGTCCGGATCGGACAACGGCATGATCGTCAACGACCAGTACTTTCACCAAACCGCACACCTCCTTTTCCGGCCAAAGAACCTACAAGCCTCATTTACATAGAACGTCTGGGTTCATTATACCTTGTTTCTTTATTTACGGAAGCAAGCTGTTTCGCCGTTTCCAGCAGCAGCTGAATCTCATTTTCTGTAAACCGCCGGCTTGAGCGATGCCCGATTAGCAGCACGCCGCGGGTTTCCCCATAAACGAATACGGGCGCGGCCGCGGCGGCATGCAGATCTTCCGCCAGCATGATCGGGTACTGAAGGCGCACCTCGTCGATCTGGGGAGTCGTAGCGTCCAACAGCATAAGCCTGCCGTATCTCATGACCGTTCCGGACAAGCCGCGGCCGGCCCTGCCCAGCATTTGCTTATAACGTTCGTTCTGGTTGCCGTCTGCATATTTCCATAGAATGCTCCGCCCGTCTTCGGCAATCCAGGCCAAAGCCGAAAAATTGCTGGCAGTCTCCTTGCGGAGCCAACTCAATCTCGCTTCCATTTCCGCCCGCACGTTTATCATCCGAGTCCTCCTGTTCCTGCAGTTAGCCGCATGCCTTGATACACAACAATTGTAGGGCATGCGCCGCATATTGTAATTCAGGAAATTCCCTGATTTTATTCATTCGCCCCTAATCCGAATAGGGGAAATAGACCTCAAAAATTCAGGAAATCCCCCGATGAAAAAAAACCGGCAAAGCGGGTATGATTGATCTAGAAATTGTTAGAGGGGGTTTCCGCATGGCTGTCGCCGCTGACCGCAACGGGCTGGAATTGTTTTTCTCCACGGAAAATATCGAAAAGCTGCAAGACATTATGTACCCAATGACGGCAATAGCCGGGACTCATTTGTTCTGGGAAGGGGACATCGCCGGAAAGCTGTATTATATCCGCTCCGGCCGCGTGAAGCTGCGTAAATCGACCGAAAAGGGCAAAGAATTCATTTTGTCACTGATGGAGAAAGGAGACTTGGCCGGCGAGTATGGCGGAAACGGAGGACTGTTCCACAGCTTCAGCGCAGAGGTATTCGAAGATGCAGATGTGGGCGTGATCCAGATCAAAGACCTTGAGGTGCTGCTGTATCAGCACGGCGAATTAGCGGTAGAGTTCATGAATTGGCTAGGTCTGATGAATCGACGGACACAGTCCAAGCTTCGAGATCTGATGCTGTTCGGCAAACCCGGCGCGCTTGCGTCGACCTTGATCCGTTTAAGCAACAGCTACGGAACGACGTGCGCAGACGGCACCCGCCTTACGATTAAGCTGACCAACACCGATATCGCCGATTTCATCGGCACGGCCAGAGAAAGCGTCAACCGCATGCTGAACGCATGGAAGGAAGAAGGAACGATCGGCATGGAGAACGGACAGATCGTCATCCAACGAATCGACGAGCTGCGGCGTATCTGCAATTGCCCGAGCTCCCCTTCCTGTCCGAGCGAAATTTGCCGTATCTGATTTCAACCGAGATTCTGCACAAAATTCAAGTTTATCCCGCGCTTGAGAAAAATCAGCTCATCCGCCGCTTCGTACCGGGTCGCTTCAAGCAGCGGCGGCAGGCGGCTCGCTCCGCCATTCAACAGCCGGATCACGCCTCGAGACACCTTTTGTGCAGCACGCTGTGCAGCATATAATATATGAAACCTGGCGTTCAATCAGCCGTACGCCGTCAAATTCCGTCAATGCGCTTATCGCTCCGCCCCGCTCTGAAGATCCGCCGGCCAAGATGACTCCGGTCAGCATGTCTCCTTCTCCTTTCTGACTCTCCCTGCAAATCCAACTATATATGCTCCCGGCTGCGCCCTCTGTAATAAATATCACAGATGAACAAAACCGTCCGCATTCCCCTATTCGGGTGTATGCGAACGGTTTTGTGCTTCCAACCCTTTCACCAATTGATACACTGCTTCGTGCGTGGGCACGCTCAATCGCTGCGAACGCGCCAAGCGGATGATACTGCCATTGATCCAATCGATTTCCGATGTTCTGCCGTTGAGCAAATCTTGCAGCATGGAAGATGTGTTTCCGGCTGTTTTTTCGCAAACGTCAAGCAGTTGGTCCCAAAGCCGCTCCGAGGTCCGGATGCCGGCATCCGCCAGCACGGCGCACGCCTCATGATAGAGCGATTCCATCAGCGCAACGGTGTGTGGGCACGCCGTCAGCTCTCCATTGCGTACGCGCATGATCGCGGTTAACGGATTAATGACCGAGTTTATCAGCAGCTTCGTCCAAATGATTTCATGCATTTCCGGTACTGCCGAGCTGTTCATGCCTCCCTGTCCAAGCACCTTCGCGATGTGCGCAGATTGCTCCGTATCATCGCATGCATACGCACTACCAATCGACGTTGTTCCTTGACCGGTATGGATAACGCTGTTGCCCGCCTCTTTCTTCGCAGCCTCCGTCGTGACGGCGACATACATCCGCTCCTTCGGAATTCCTTCCTCAGCCAACCGCTCGACATGGCCCACCCCGTTTTGGAAACAAAGCAGGTTCGCACCGCCGTTGACCATCGCAGCGATGACCCGTATAAGCGGCCCGTCCACGTGAGTTTGCTTCGTCGTTAGAAAGACCCAGTCCGACAGGTCCGCTAACGATTGCACCGTCCGCTCTGCTTGCGCGATAGAAATGCACGCGAGTTCCTTCCGCACGGTGCGGTCCTCTCTTGTAAGCAGCAGCCCGCTTTCAAGCAGCTTCGCCTGTTCAGCCGTTCGCGTCACAAGCGTTACATTCGTTCCGGGCACGTCCGCAAGCTTCGCCGCAACGAGCAGGCCGATCGATCCGGCGCCGATGATGACAATATTCATAACAACCCCCGGCGTATGGCTTGATGCTCTATAGTTTTCGAATCGGCTCTCCCGACAAATAAGCTTGGATATCTTCAACCGCCTCGGTGAAATACGCCCGGTAATTGTTTTGCGACACATACCCAAGATGCGGCAATGCCAGAACGTTCGGCAGCTTGCGGAACATGTCGTCGCTCGGAAGCGGCTCTGTCTCGTATACATCGAGCCCGGCACCCGCAATCCAGCCTTCCTGTAGCGCCGCTGCAAGCGCCTCCCGGTTCACAATCGGTGCTCGCGATGTATTAATCAAGTATGCGGTCGGCCGCATGCGCTTCAGCTCCTGCTCGCCGATCAAATTCCGCGTCCTATCGCTTAGCACTAGGTGGATCGTGACGAAATCGCTCGTTTCAAGGAGCTGCGTCAAGGACCCCGTGAGCTCGACGTCGACCTCATCCGTTCTTTCTTTCGTCAAATTCTGGCTCCAAGCCGCAACCTCCATCCCGAACGCTTTTCCAACAGCCGCCACCCGCGTTCCGATTTTGCCAAGCCCGATAATCCCGAGCCGCTTCCCGTACAAGTCTACGCCGACGGTGCTTTGCCACGGTCCGTTGTTTCTAAGATTCTCATTTTCCAAGACGACATTTCGCGCCAACCCGTGAATGAGCGCCCAAGTAAGCTCCGCCGGAGGCTGCTGGTGGCTAACCGTTCCGCACACCGTCACGCCTTGCGACTCCGCCGTCGGAAGATGAATCGACGCGTTGCGCATGCCCGACGTAATCAGCAGCTTCAGTTTAGGAAGGCGCGACAGCACCGATGCACCGAACGGAGTCCGCTCCCGCATAATCACAATAATCTCGCAATCGCCCACAGCCCGGATCAGGTCGTCCTCCGTGTCGAAATGCTCGCGATACGCCGTAACCTCCACCTGCTCCAAAATTTTCGACCAATCTGCAAGTTCCAGCGCAACACCCTGGTAATCGTCAAGAATCGCGCATTTTAGCTTCATCCGTCCGTTCCTCCTATTGTTCGCAAAAATTTTCGCCTCATGCATCCGTTTGGTTCATTTCATCCGGCTTGGCTCGCGTATAAAGCGCTCCCCCGACAAGCAGTACGCCGCTGACGACGAATACTGAAATCAAGCCTGCCGCGCTGCCGACTGCCCCGAACAAGAACGGAGCCCCGAGCTGAGTGCCCCGGTTGATCGCAAGCCGCAGCCCTAATACTTCCCCCGTCTTCGATTTCGGCGAAGCATTGTAAATCGTCGTCATCGATAAAGGCTGTCCGACACCTAAGCCCGCCCCCATGACAATCGACAGCAGCATCAGGATGAGAACGTTCGAGGTAAGCGGAATACAGAGAAAGGCCGCCCCTGCAATTAAAATGGACCACACTAGCAGCCGTTCGCGCCCCAGCCCTTGGGAGAGCTTGGAAAGGTAGAAGCGAACGGGCACCATGGCCAACGATTGAAGCGCGACGATCCAGCCGATACTCGAATCGGAGATGTCGATTCGGCTTGCATACAGCGGAAAGTAAGCGATAAAGATATCCCGCGAGTACAGCACTAGAGCGCTTCCAACCATCGCTTTGCGCAGGATCGGGTTTTTAAGCAGCTGCAGGGAGCCGGTATCCGATTGGGCAGGCACAGCCTCCCTCTGCCCCAAAATCACCGGAACCCGGAACGCGGCAATGACCGGGATACATCCGATCACTGCCGCGATCAGGAACGGAAACGCATACGTTGTGTATTCTGCGATATATCCTCCAAGCACCGGCGCGATAAATTGCGACATCGCCGTTACCGTCGTGAAGAGTCCGAAATAATGATCGCGGGTTTCCCGAGTCGCCGCATGGCCAAGCACATTCTGTACCGAGACAAGGATGAAAATATGTCCCAACCCCACAATCATTTGGGAAGCGTACAAGGACCACATCGACTGGTACAAGTACGGCAGCCCCAATCCGGCGCTTACCGCGATCAAACCGAGCAAGATTGGGAGGCGGTCGCCGATTCGATCCGCAATTTTCCCGGCGGAAATGGCAAACAATAGCGGAAAAAAAGCGTACATTGAGGTAAGCAGGCCGATTTCCATCATGCTTGCCCCAAGCTCCGAAGCAAACAGCGTAAGCGACGGTCTAGTGAGATGAAGCATAAACTGGATGCCGAAAGAAATGATGAGTACGATTTGTAATACCATAATATAGTTCATCCTTATTTCCTGCTATATCCGCAGGGCTCACTAGATTTTAATCCCTCGCCTGCCGAATTGGCAAGTATTCTCTATCATTTCAAGAGTTGCTTACAGTCTATCAATATGTTTCATGTGCTTATCTATCTTTCGATACACACGCTTATCCGGATGATTCCGAAACAGGTTATAGGTAGGCTGGGTATTCACCTCAAGAATCCACGGCTTTAGGTTCTGATCCAAGCCCATATCAATCCCGATTTTGCGAGCCAGCTTATATTTTCGTCCGAATCGGTTCGATACGAGCTGACCGAGTGCCTGCATTTTCCCCTTTACGCGCTTGTACATCCCCGAGCGGTTGGTCATTGCAAGCGCTTTGCGTAGGCTGATAGCCGTTCCTCCGCTGTGATAGTTCGTAACGATCCGTTTTGGAGCGGCCAGCTTCCCGATCGTCCCCATATACATCCATTTGGCATGCGGCCTTACGAACAACACTCTGAAATCGATCGGTCTTTTATCTGAAGAAATCAATTTTACCCCCTGTTGAATAAGAAATGGTCTTTTTCCAGCAAACGCAAGCAGCATCTTTATTGTTTTTTCTCTTGATTCAACCTGTTTCACCGTCAATCCCGACTGAACGCGATATTTCGTTCCGACCTTTGTGATTTTCGTAACGCTTCTGCCATAGCTCCCAAAGACCGGCTTTATAAAAATCGTACTGTATTTGTCTAGATACCTGCCAATCGATTGTTTCGAAAGCAGCGCGGTTTCAGGCAAATTTCGTTGGATTGCCGGACTCCCTTCCAACGCTCGATGTCTCTTCCACTTATTCCTTAAATGCCAGCTTTTGTTTTTCATATTTTATATTCCTCCCATCGTTCCGCTACTTATGCTATGTATTGTTCATATAATCGTGTGTACTGTTGTCCTTTCGGCACAGTTTAATGTGCGATCACCTGATCAAGCGCGAAACGCCTCCTTGCGCTTATTATTTCCATCTATTCCATAAAACTATTGTTTATCGTTGTGAATGAATTGTGTTAGCATTTTTGAAAGCCAAAACTTCAAAAACAATATTGAAGTGCGGGGGACTTCTTTTCAATAGCGCCGGGCTTGCATCGCGCTATTTGGGGTGAATCGCATACGCGTAGGGTTGTCTCCTCAACCCAAATCCGACAACTAACCTCGCAGGCTGTCAAAGGAGGATTTGAATTGAATATTAAGAAGCCTATAGCCATCATGGTTGCAGCAGCAACCATAGCCAGCTTTTCTTTCGTCATGCTGCCTGTAGATGGACAAGCTCATGCAGCCGCACAGTGGTCCGCAGCGCAGAAAGTGATTCAAACGGGTACAAAATATTGGGGCGCCCCTTATGAATTCGGGTCGAACAGGAACAGCACGCGTACGTTCGACTGCTCCGATTTCACCCGCCAAGCTTTCCTGGAAGGAGCCGGAATTGAAATACCAAGCGACTCCAGGCAACAGGCCGCTTATGTGAAGCGGATCGGCGACACGACGACAAATTGGAAAAAGCTGCAGCCGGGAGACCTCATGTTCTTTATGTCCTATAGAGGATACAAGAAGTCGTCTTATTCCGGTATCAGCAAGTGGAAGCAGCGAATTACGCATGTCGGGATTTATATCGGCAACGGAAAAGTGCTCCACACGTATTCGCGGGAGTCCGGCGGCGTTCGGGTAGACCGCATTGAAAACACGCATTGGGAGTCACGTTTCATCTTTGGAGGGAGCGCGTTAAAGTAACGCCAACAGCCCTGACCGATCCGGTCAGGGCATCTATCATTTCATAATAAGATTTATCGTGCTGGCGCGTCGATTCCAGTCTTCAGAGGAGCGCCGCCAGCCCAAAATAGAGCGGAATGACCACTGCTCCTGCAACAGCGTAAATAAATGCTGCCACAATGGCCATTTCTTGATAAGAGCTGAACGCATAAATCAGCAGTAAAATCCATAATCCTGTGCTTATCCAGCCGATTCTCATAAAAATTCGTTTTGACAGAGCCTATCACCGTCCGTATCAATCAGCGCTCTGCATTCTAGTGCTTCTCTTTCGCATCCCGCCCGCTACGAGCGCCACCGCAAATAAGGCAATAAAGAGCGCCATCCAAAAAACGACCGGGACTGCTTCGGCATCCGCACCGCCCGGCACATGGTCCTTGGCAAGCTGATAGACCAAGACCGATACAGATACGCCGATCACTCTGCCGAAGTTGCGGACGACGGCCATAATGCCGCCCGTTACCCCTGTCTTCGACGAAGGAGCGTTTTCCAGAACGGCGATATTGTTCGGAGATTGAAAAAATCCGAGTCCACACCCAAATAAAAGAATAGCCGCCGCCGCATACACGACGCTGGTTTCCGTCCCCAGACGGGTCAGCATCCAAAGCGAGCAGGCCACCAATGAAAGTCCGAGGATGGACGGGCGAAAGGTTCCGTACCGATCCGCGACCCAGCCGCCGACAGGCGCGACGACGATCGTAGCCACGGCCTGCAGCATCATGATAACCCCAACATGCCCGATCGAGATGGACAAGACCGATGTGAAGTATATTGGGAGCAACATCGACGGCACCATCATCAACAAAAAGGATATGAAGCAGGTTATATTTCCGATCGTGAAGCGGATGTTACGGAACAAACTGAGATCGATCAACGGTTCGATGGTGCGCTTTTCCTGTTTGATGAATGCAATCCAGGCGGCTGCGGAGAGACCGATAGACATCAGACTGTTCCAGCTTGTCCAACCCCACGTATACCCATTCGAGCAAAAGACAAGCAAGCATGCTACAGCAACGAAAAAAAAGACGGCCCCAAGAACATCAAAAGGCTCGGCGGATTTTTTGGATTTTTTTGATGCCGGGAGCAAAATGAACGCCATTAAGACGGACAACAAGCCGACCGGAACATTCATGAAAAAAATGGCTCTCCAGCTTAAATGCTCGATAATGATGCCGCCGACTCCCGGACCCGCGATCGTGCCTGCAGCCACAATGCTCCCGACAACTCCGAGCGGCTTCCCACGCTGACCGGGCGGGAACGTATCCGCTATAATGGCCATCACGTTCCCCATAATCATCGACGCTCCGATTCCTTGGACGATTCGAAACGCGATCATCATCCCAAGCGAGACCGAACAGGCAACCATGATCGAACCGAATGTAAAAATGCTGATTCCTGCAATAAAGAACGGCTTCCTTCCCAACCGGTCGGACAGCTTTCCGATCGTGGGAACGATCGCCGTTATGACGAGCAAATAGGACGTGATCACCCATTGAATAACGGACGGCTTGGCATCGAATGTCTGTAAAAGAGCCGGGAAGGCAACATTCAGCACACTGCTGTCCAAATTGACCATAAAAGTGCCGGTTGTCACAGAGAAAAAAATAAACCATGGGTACCATTGCGATTGAGAAATTCGTTTACGTATCGTTACACTCCATCCTAGCAAAACTAGACGCCTCCTCTTGTCCATATTGTATCTTATCAGGAAGCAAAACTTTAGTCACCAAAAGTTTTGAACTGATGTTACAATCTAGAGAGGCGAAATTTACCGAAAATCCCAGCAAGTTGGAGGCACCTTGAGAATGAATCCAAAAGTTGTTGACCAGGCTTCCCCGGATGAAGGGGAAGATACAACGTGGAAGCGTACGCTTTGGGTGATGGCAGCCACCCAAGGTTTAATGATGATGGCTTTTACCAGCTCTGATACGTTTATGCCTTTGTTTATCGAGCAGCTGGGCGTAGCCGATTCGGCACAGCTTCACATATGGTCCGGCATTATTTTCAGTTCGGGGTTTCTCATTTCTGCGCTCGCGGCGCCGATTTGGGGCTCCATTTCGGATCGGAGCGGCCGCAAGCTGATGGTCATCCGTGCGACGCTTGCCGTCACCGTTTTTACCTGTCTTATGGGGCTAACGACTTCCGTATGGCAGCTGCTTGCCATCCGTTTGCTGCAAGGTGTTTTCGGCGGCTTTTCCGGGGCGGCCACCGCATTGCTTGCGACTAACATGCCGGAGAAGCGCATGGGGTACGCTTTGGGCTGGATGGCATCCGCAGCCATGTTCGGCTCGCTCATCGGCCCGCTGGCGGGAGGAATTCTCGTCGATCTGCTGAGCAGCTATCGCGCCGTGTTTTTCTTAACCTCCGGGTTCGCCCTTACGGCATTTCTCAGCGTCGCGCTGTTCATACGCAAGGATACGCTTGCTTCAAACAACGTCCCCTCCAAACAAAAACCGACACTCCTGAAGCAGTTCCGGGCGGTCCGTGAACTAACGGGATTAAGAGCGCTGTTTCCCGTGCTTTTCTTAGCCCAATTCTCAATCATGAGCATCCACCCGGTGCTCCCGGTCTATATTAAAGAACTGACGGACGGGACCGAATACCTCGGAACGCAGGCCGGCTTTGCGATTTCGGTGACAGGAATGGCCGGCCTTATCGTTTCGCCGATTCTCGGCAAACGCGGCGACAAACTTGGGCATCGACGAATGCTTACGATCTGCATGATCGGCACAGGGCTGTTTTTCCTGCCGCAGGCGCTCGCTCCCAACATCTGGGTGCTGATTGCTTCTCGATTCGGGCTCGGCTTGTTCATCGGCGGCATACTGCCGGCGGCGAATGCGCTTGTCGCTCATCTTACGCCCATACACCAGCGGGGCAGCGTCTTCGGCTTCACTACAAGCGCTACGCTGCTCGGCAGCTTCGCCGGTCCGTTGTTCGGCGGTTTTATGTCCGCCGCCTTCGGCACGCGCATCATGCTGGCGGCTGTTTGCGTCATCCTGCTCGTCAACGTCTTATGGGTACGATATTTCGTGCAGGACCCGCCTCCGTCCGCATCCGATGCCTATTCGGAGTCTGTTAACGGAACATCGAAATGAAGCAGTAAGTATAACGTAACTGCGACGGAAATACCGTATGCCAAGCCCGGCCTGGTATAATGAATTCGTAAAATCATAAAGGTCAAGGTGTTGAACCAAATCGACCACAGCATCGTCCAGCCATTGGCGTGCTTGATGGCGCCGACATGCATACCGATCCATTCCAGGGTACAGAAGATAGCGACATATTTTAAAACGTGCAGGACTTGACCAAGCTTGCCTTGCGGATAATTGGATAAAAAAAGCAGGACTGCTGCCGGAAAAGCAATAACGGTATAAAAGGCGTCCGCTGTTTCCTCGCTGAACAAAAAATCGCTTTGATAGCGCCATAGATAAAAATTTTGGTCATTAACAAGCAGCCCGTACATTAAACTGGAAATCGGCATAAACAGCATCGTTGCATGATACTTTTTCCAATCCCGCCAATTTCCCCACCGCCATGCAGCGAAGGCCGACCATAGTAATATCGCTAGATGCATCAAATATACAGCTCCATATTTCGTTTATCCAACAGTTGCCTTTCTTACTTCTATTTTGAACCGAATCGGCACCCTTTATTCCAATCTTTGGAATCTAGAGCTGCTGATCGTTTCAGACGGAGGAATCACTGAAGACGGGCGGCGTGAAATATGGTACCTTCACATTATATGGAAAGTCGAAATGCTCCTGGATAAGGAGGAAAACGCATTGCGCCTGAGCAAACCGAAAAAACTTGATCACAAGCCTAAACCCGCCTTGCCGGTAAGTCGCTCCGCCTCCATCCCTGGCATCCGGTGGATTCCTTCCATGTCGCTGCACCCGGCAAATCTTCTACAACTGCAGCAAACCCTCGGCAACCGCGCCGTTGCGCAGCTCCTGCAGCGGTGCTCCTCCGAAGAAGGAGAGCGCTCCCCGTGGAGGCTCCTGCGCGCCGCGCGCAAGGACGGGATTGAGCCTGCAACGGAAGTAAATGGCGAAAGCCTGATGCAATCCGGTGATGTCAGGTATGGCGAGTGGAGCTTTCATTTTGTGAACGATGAACGGACAGGCGGCACGGCGATGTATCTCGTAACGCTCAACAACTATAAAAACAGGCAGCGGCACGTGTTTATCGATGCCGAATCGATTGAGCCGTTGGACATACTGGGCTCCGATCTTGACGAGCATGAGCGGAACGCACTGATGGAGTGGGCTGTGGTGCTGCTCAAGGAGCAGTTTTTCCAAAGCCGGGAGCCTGAAGCGGAGCGGAAACCTGAGAACAGCCGTTCTTTTGAAGAGGATGCCGAACACGACCTTTTTGCCGCCGATGCGGATGACGAATTCGGAGGAAGCTTCGGTCTTGCAGCAGCAGCCCTTCTATCCGATGCTCGCGCTGAAGGCAAGCAGAAGGGAACAAGACCGCAGAGGAAAAAATAAAGAGCTGCTCTCTTCTGATCGAGAGCAGCAGGTACGTTCGATTTATAGCACTTTTAAGTACAACAGCTTTCCTTCCCCCGGATAGTAGTATTCCGGCAGCAAGCACATAAACTGAAATCCATTTCGTTCGAACAGCTTCCGGGCGTTGGCATATTCCGGCAGGTCGCAGGTGAATGTTTCCACATAACGGCCATTATGCGATTGAATGAAATCAAACATATGCTTCATCAGCTTCCAGCCGAAGCCGCGATGGCGATGTGCGCGATGTACACCGAAATATTCCAACCGGTACCCTCCGCTGCGATGTTCATTCTCGACGAAGATGATTGCCGCGACGACCTCGCTATTCTCCTCCGCGTACCAGCATTCCACGTGATTCTCCTGCAGGCTCCGAATAGGGAGCCAACGCAGATGCTCTGTTTCTCCGGGCGTAAAACGCTGATCGTCAAAGCAATGCTCCCCAAGCAGAAAGTCGCTGACGCGGCCTGCCTCCGTCCCGGTCCGCACCGGCTTAATTGCAAATTCCTGCTCTACATCCTGCTTCAAAGTCACTTCAGTCATTTCGTTCCGCTCCCTTCACGATAGAATTCCGATTTAAGAAATGCGCAGCGCGCCGTTCCAATCTCCGGCCACACCCTGTTGATAATATTGATCGCAGGCGAAGAAATAAAGCTTAGCAGCCGCATCCCAACGGTTCTTTTTCACAATATTTACAAATTCCTCGCGCGCGTCGTAAAACTTCCCGTTGCGATACATTTCTACGGCTTGTTCAAACTGCTGTTGTGTTTCTTGCTTCAATTTCCTTATATCTGCCGAGTCTCCTTCATAAATATCGTATAATTCCATCGTTCGATTGTCCCCATAAAGCTGAATCGCTCCGAGACGGCGGCAGTCTACGCGCTGCGCCTTTTTTAAGGAGCGAAGCGCATCTTCCGTGACCAGCACCGAAACGCCCAGCTTGGCAGACGCCTTCTCAAGCTCCGCCGCCAGCAGTACCTGGTCGGAGACAACGCTTCCTTCCATCCGCTGCTCTTCGCCGATAATGCCGATCATGACATCCCCGATATGAACGGAAATCCCGATATCGATCGGCTCGTAACCGCTTCCCTCCCGGAAGCGATTGTACGTTTCCAAAGTAGACCTCATTTTGACTGCGGCTTTCAGCGCGTCGCCGGCATCGTTCGGGAACATGGAAAGCATGCCGGGGCCGGAGTAACGGCTCGTAAACCCGCCATATTTGCGCACTACAGGACCGAACACCTTGAGGAAGGAATTAATAAAGCGAAAATTATCCTCCGGCGAAAGCTTCATAGAGAAGTCCGAGAAGTCGCGCATGTTGCACACCAGCACCGTCATTCTTCGGTGCACTTGGTCCCCTAGCTTCACCTGCGTCATATTTTGCTTGCCAAGCACCGTCAGAAATTGCTGCGGGACGAAACGGAAATACGCTTCGCTCAGGCCGGTTATTTCTTTGATGTACCTACGAACGGAAGCCGCCATCATATTAAAACGTTCACCGAGCTCTGCGACTTCGTCTCTCGTCGTGATCCTCACCTCTGCGTCCCATTCGCCTGAAGCGATGAGATTGACGCTGCGGCGCAGACGTCGAATAGAAGACAGCAGGTACACGGCCATCATCGTGACGACAAGCAGGATGACCCCGCCGATTGCGGCGATCATGGCAATGACATTAGAAATAATTTGCAAGTTGTTCTGGATAACGCCGTTCATGTCTTTCCCGGTTTCATAGATGCCGATAATATCCCCGTTCGTTCCGTAAAGCGGGCCAAGTGCATACATCCATTGCCCGCTTGCATCCTCCCATTCCCCGGATACGACCATGCCTTTTTCAAGCACTTGTAAATTTTCTTCGCTGGTCGGGAACGGCCGGAACATCGTCACACTGTCGTCGTCGTCGGTAATAATGTACAGGTTCCCGTCAACATACTTATAAACGGTGCTGTATAACCCGTCCCGGTTTTCTCCGGCTTGGCTGAACAAATCGTTCATGCGGCGTTTGATTTCCTGATAATCCGGACTTGCAAAATCGAGCGGGGAGTCGATATTTTCCAAGCTTGAACCGTCAACAATATACTTTCCGTTTCCCGCCAGCAGCTCAAGCTGCCCTCGCATCTCCTCCCTCATTTCATTCGAGAAGGCATTGTAGACGGAATAGGAAAGTCCCCCCATCGCCGCCAAAATGATCGGGACGATGACGAGCAGTTGCTTCAGGAGGAGCGAAACTCTCCGTTTCATCAGATGCACATACGTATGCCGAATCGTAGCCAGCAACATCAGCACGAACAATGCAAGCAGCGCCCAATATCCAAGGCGCTCATAAACGACAGACGCCGGGAAATGATAGCTTTCCATTACTTTCAATACATTCCCGGAGGCATCTGCCTGTACGATTTGATCCGTCGTAGCCACGGTAATGGTACCGTTACCTACAAACAAGTGGGAAAAATCAGACCATTCGATATCGCGGAACTGCTCGGCAAGCGCGTCCATCCGAAGGATCGAAACCACCGGGAAGTCCGGTTGGCCCGAATCGAGCCGTTGAATGGCCGCCTCGTGATAATCGATAAAATAAACATGTCTTCCGTCGGAAGTCTCGATTTCGACCGGAAAATTCAGCTGAACCGTTCCTTCCCCGGGATACAACATGATCGTCTCACTGCCGTTTGGGGCTGCGAAGAGGCGCCCCCGCTTCGATGTAAAAAAGAACTGCTCCGAATTAGTGCCGGTAAGCTCCGAGACGTACCGGTTTTCCGGCATCTCGATGGTTGCAACGGCTTCCGCTTGGGCGGATAGGGCATTTGCAGACGCGGCAGTCAAGCGCATCATCGATGCCGAACCCGCTCCTTTTTGATAGAAGTACAAATACCCGTCCTGTGCGGATAACGACTGGATTTTCCCTACCCGAAGCAGGTTTTCTTCCGCCGAATACGTCACCGAATGCAGCACATCCATTCTGCTTCCGTCCGGCGATATGCGGATAATCCACTCTCCGGACACTTTCAGGCCGAAAGAATCAAGAACGGTGACCAGGGCGTACGCATTCCCCTCTGCATCCGCTGCAATGCTGTTGAACAATTGGATGTTGTCCTGCTCAACGCCTCCGTTGCTTTCCAGCGAATACACCAATTCCCCATTGCGGTTGACCTTGTTCAACAGCCGTTTTGAATCGGTAATCGTGTAGACGGACTGCTGATCGTCAATCGCTACTTTTGAGATATTGGAATACGTCTCGCTGCGGTCAAACGGCTTGAGAGACCATGCATCAATGTATGCGTATAGAAGCGCACCCAACACAACCGTCAAACTGAGAAAAAGAACAAATTTTAGTTTCATTGATTTCCTCCGCTTTGTTCCGTTCCGGAGCTTGTAAAAATGACTCCTTGCCGAAGGGTGCCGCTCCAGTAAACATGAAAGCCCATAATGTCTTTAAAGAAAGATAACGGCACCATCGTTTGCCCGTTCTGCATATACGTGGCCGCGTCGAGCACCGTGATCCCGTCGGCTTCTGCGACATCGGCGGTATTCACCATAATGCTGATCGTCGTACCGTCCTTCACCAGACGGGCGACCGATTCCGAATCGATCCAAACGACCCGATATTGAAGCGCTTCCGCAAACGGTCGAACCGGGACATAAACGAGCCCGGTTTTTTCCGAATAGACCGGCGGTACCGTTAACGTCACGGGGAATCCCGGAAAAGCGACGGCGGTAACGGGAAGCGGGGACACTGCTCCGCCGCCGGGAACTGCAAAGCTCTGCTGCTCCATCTCTTTAAGCGATTCCAATGCCTGCTCATCGTAGCTGGCGGCGGCTGCCTCCGCAAAACCGGACAAAGCCTGCTCCTCCATCGCGGGGAATAGACCGGACTCAAGATAAGGCATCAGCGCCTCGAATTGCTGCAGCTGCTCCTCCGGCGTCGGCGCCGCTCCGTTTACCTCAGGCGACGAAATGCCCAGCGCTTCATGAACATCCGCGGCGCTTGCGGACAGCTTTGCTTCCAGCGCGGATGCAATTGCAGGCAGCTGTGCTTCCTTCGCCAGCTCGAAAGCTTTTGTCAGCTGGTCGTACTCGGTGAATATCAGCGCCATTTCTTCCGTCAATAATGGCGCTGCCTCCTCACCTTCCGTATCGGCCACTCCTTCGCCATCTGTGCCGTCCGTATCACCGCCAGCCTCCTCGCTGTCTGCACCTTGCTCGTCAGCGGCGCCGGCCGCAATTTGCTCCTGCAGCTTCTGTGCCGCTAGGGCCAAGCTCTCCTGTAGCGATTCCTCATATGTAACGAGCGGCACCGCGGCCGCTTCGACAGATGTCTCCATTCCGGGAGGCGCCGCGACCGGGGCCGCAGCATTTCCCTCCAGCCGTCCCTGAAACGCTCCTCCAGTCGCATGGTGCAAATCAAGCACAGAATGGAAGTAGGCCCCGCTCGCCTCAAGCGCAGCCAATCTTGCACCGGCATACGATTGCCGTGCGGCGGCAAGCTCGGCTGCGTCGGCCAGCCCGGCCTTGGCCCGGGTTTCCGTCAGCTGCAGCAATGCTTGCGCGGCGGCTTCGGCATCCCTAGCCTTCCGATAATGTGCTTCAAGCTGTATGGCCATATTTCGATAAGCATTCACTTGCTCCACAACGGCTTTATAATGGTCCGTTTCATGCGCGATGGCCGATGCGAGGGACAGAACGGCCGCAGGGAGCATATACGGCTGATCTCCAAGATACGGCTCTTTCCGCAAGGTCTCAAGGGCGGCGGGAATCGCCGCATCCTGCTTCTTAAGCTCTGCTAGAAATACGTTGTAAAGCGAAAGGGTAAGTTTATAATCGATCGGTCTTTGCTTCAATGCCGACTCTATCAATCTAAGTGGCTCGGGTCCGAAAAAAGAGCGGTAAAGCTCCAGGACGACGGCAAGCCTTCGCTCCTCAAGTCCTCTTGCTCCCAGAAGCTTCCGAAACGCAGCATCCGTTTCCAGCGCTGCTTTCGTTAGCAGATCCGGAGAAACGGAATCGATTCGATAATCTCGAATAAAATCATCCGTGCTGTAGTTTACCGACGGTACGGGATCTAAGCTTTCTTTCACTTTTAGGAAAAGTCCATCGCGCGAATGAATCGCAGCAGCTAATTCAACATTCGCCGCCTGCAGCGCTTCCTCGGCCTGCTCCATGCCGGCTGCATCGACAAATCCGAACTTCGCTTGAACGGACGCATCGTCTCTCGTTTTCCGGAGTTCCCGCACCCGTTCGTTCCAAAGCTCGATCTTCCTTGCAGCCGCCGCATATTCGAACATCGATTTTGCAATATTTTTCTCCACATTGCGGGTGCCGATCAGCAGGTCCTCTTTCGCAACATTCAACTGATGCTGTGCCGTCGGGAGTCTCATCAGCTTCGTGAGATCCGACTCCAATGTCGCTTCGGGCGATCTAGGCAGCGTCATCTCCAGTAAGACGTTTCTGGAAACCGCGATCGCAGCCGTCAAGTCGGTAGTACGCTGCTGCACAGTGGTGCGAAACACTTCCAGACTCGGCGATTTCACGGAGATGTCCCCGGACGTTTTTAGCCAATCCGCAGCGGCTGCAGCCGTCTTCGCCGACCAGGGGAGCTCGGCGGGAACAATGCCTGCAGCGCTGCTGATTCCAAAAACAAGCGCCAATCCGATGGCGGTAGATCGCCGCTTCATGGGTCAAATCCCCTCTTTCAATATTCAAATCTAGTAATGTTGACATAATTTTCTGTTATAATAGTACTATATTTCTTTCCATTTGTGCTTTTCTTCGACAAATATTATTGCCGTTCCTTGATTGTTAATAGTACTATTAACATGATGTAAGAAAATTCTAGCAACGGAGGATTTGCCAAATGGGTTTTGTGGTATGCGGCGGAGCCACGCTGCAATGCAGTTTCGGCGTGGCGCCAAGCACGTTCATGGTGCTCCCGACGAACCGCGTCATGACCAGCATGCCAATTGCAACGATTATGGATAGCAAGCCGTTGGTCAACATTATGCCTTTTGGCATGTGCCAAACGATGTCAAATCCGACCGTTGCGGCAGCAACGGCTGCCAAATTAGGCGTCTTTTCCCCTGCACCTTGTGTACCTGCTACGGCGGCGCCTTGGGCGCCCGGGAGCCCAACGGTGATGGTCGGGAACTTTCCTGCGCTTAACAGCACCTCCAAATGTTTATGTAACTGGGGCGGTGTAATTCAGGTCGTAAATCCCGGTCAAGCCACGATTCAAGTACCGTGACGTCGGCCTTTGGACCCGCTTACATACCTGCATTTAATCCTCAGTGCACGATTTTTCCGAAGGAGTCGAACCCCTTGATAGAAAAAATCGTAAAACCTTTTATTACCCCGATTCAAAGAAAAATCCTCATGCCGATGAAGCGGGCCAAAAGCTGGCCGAAGCTTCTCGCAAAGTGGATTAAAAGAAAATTCAAAGAAATTTTAGGTCAAAAAGAGATTACGAAAGCGAGCTACGTGCCGATCGGCAACTATTACGTATCGAAAAAGCTCATCGTTATCATCATTATCGTGATCCTTGTGCTTTATTTCTTCATCTTTATTAAACCCCCTAAATTTATAAACAAGCTGTTGGCGCGTAAACCTGCCTTTACGGTAGCCGCGGACGGAACGGCAGCCGCGTATACGGGAGCAGCCAGAATAATCGGTTCCGAGGGCATTTTGTTATACGAAGGTGAAGTGGCGGAAGGGCTGTACCAAGGACCTGGAAAGCTATTTGATGCCGACGGGACGCTGATCAAAGAAGGAACGTTCGAAAAAGGCCAAATGATCCAAGGGAGCGTTTATTCAAACGAAGGCTTGTTATTATATACCGGTGCTTTGGCGGAGGGCATGTACTCCGGTTCCGGTGTACTTTATTACGAGAATGGAAATGTCAAATATCAGGGTCAATTCCAAGCGGGGGAGCCCGGAGGGCAAGGGAGCTTTTTCGACGAAGCCGGCAATCTCATTTATGAAGGCGGCGTAGCCGGCGGAACGTATTCGGGAGAAGGCACCCTGTACGATTCGCTCGGCAGCATCCAATATCAGGGCCAATTTCTAGCCGGCCGTTATAATGGGACTGGGAAGCTGCTGTACCCGGACGGCATCGCGCAGTATGAAGGAGAATTCCGGAACGGGAAAGCATCCGGTATGGGCATGCAATATTATCCGAACGGAAATTTGCAATATGAAGGGGAGTTTTTATCCGGCAACTTCCATGGACAAGGGACACTCGTATCGGCTTACGGCATTACGCAATATCAAGGCGGCTTCCAAGCCGGACAATTCCATGGGGCGGGAATGATGTACGGACCGAGCGGGGCTGTACAGTATCAAGGCAACTTCGTTATCGGCACATTGAACGGATTGGGAACTTGGCTTAGGCCGGACGGCACGATTACATTCAAAGGCGTATTCCGGGAAGGTGAACCGGATTTCAGCTCCTTTCTGGGAATGTCCCCCGTCCGGCTCGAAGAGGTGCTCGGCAAAGCCTCAGGCGTCGAAGTCCCTTCGTCTACGGTGGCGGACGCGGAAGAGCCGGCAACACCGCCAGGCGGCGAAACCGACCAGGAGTCTGAAGCTCCGCCTGCATCTGAACCTGCGCCTGCTTCCGATACGCTGGTGATGCGTTTTCAGGATTTCGGCCTCGCCTTCGTAGTCCGTCTGTTAAACGACGGCAGCGGCGCAAGCGAAGTTATCGAAGTGCGGCTCGCACAAGGCGATGCGCTGAACAGGCTTAACGTTACACTCGCCGCAGCCTCGAGACGCGATCCCGCGATCGGACCGTTGGATCAAGGCGGCGAAACGCTTTATTTGTGGAACGGCGCCGCTTACTCCCTGCTTATTATCGACAATCAAGTCATGGAGGCGGTCATCCGGAGAACCGTAGAATAATCTATAACGAAAACATGTGTGGGCTGTCTCTTTAGGAGTGAAACTCCTTTTGGAGACAGCCCATCGCTTATACAGGGAAAAGAAAAAGGGCAGCCTCCCTGGTGTTCACCCGAAGAGACTCCCTAGTGATTAGCCTTTCGATGCGGCCGCTTCCAGCTCGGACGGATCGCCGTCCGCAAAGCGGACCAGTTCGGCGCCCGCCTCGGACTGCTTCACCGCCCACCAACGGATACGCAGGCGCGTCCGCTCCGTCTTCCCAAGCACCTTCACGCCGATGCGGAACGTACCCTTTTTCGGATACACGATAATCGCTGTCGACACCCGCGGGAAACCGGAATCGTACTCGCTTTTGGCAAACACCTCTTGCTCGCCGTAATAAACCGCATCCCGCCTGTCCCACATTTCAGGAAGCGCAAGCTCCTCCGATTCATCGGACAAGCCTACGGTTACCATAACCGAACCTTCTCCCAACCCGTGTTCGAGCTCTTCGGAGAAAAATTCGCGTACCTTGCGGTGCCACCATTTCGCCTTCTTCGGCGGGATGATGGAAATCTCCATTATTCCGGTTTTTACCGTTTCCTCCGGAGTTTTCTCCTCTTCTTCTTCTTCATAGTCTTCATCGTCAAGCACGATCGGGAACGACGGAACAACCGCTTGTGCAGCCGGAGGCGCCGTTGGAGGAACAAGAGATCCGGTCGCCGGCTGGACAGCCGCGGCCGCTTCGGCAGCGCCTAAACCGGCACGCTCTTTAAGGATCCGGTAAAGAACGGAAGGATTGATGACATATTCTCCAAAAGGCACCCGATCCACGCTTTCGATCACGTAAGTCGGTCCCATTTGCACCAGACTGATCTTGGCCAAATACACACAAGGCACAGGCGGCGCTTCCATCACCCGGTCGAGCGAACGCTCCTGGAACGCGCGAAGCATACGCTTCTCCGCGGGCTGAACCGCGATTTCCACCTGCTGGCGAACATCTTCCAGCTCGCTCACCAGCCGATCGCCCACAATCAGCTTAACCGTCCCGCTGCGAGACCGGAGCGACGCTTGAATCGACGATTCTCCGTCCGGCAGCTTGAGCGCGCGAAGCGCAAAGGTAACCGTGTAGGAAGACTCGCTGGCGTCCGCAGGCTCTGAAAACGCGATTTTACCGCCGTTCTCTTCAATTAAAGCATCTGCCGATTCCACACCGATCCAAGTCGGTTCGTACTCGAATTCGATGTGAGGCGTTTGCATCGTTTTTTCGACCGTCAGCTTCAAAGGAAACGTCTGTCCTGGCTCCACAAACCGCGGAACGGACTGAAGAACACGAACTTGGGCGTCTTGATACCATACCGAAGTGTCCTCAAACAAATCGCTGTACTCAAACAGCTCAGGCGAAGGCGCGTCCTCGCGAACAAACAAGCGGTAGCCTTCCAAAATCCGATTGTGCTCGCTCACCTCCTCCGTCCTTCCGGAGGCTCCGGCCACCGAATGAACCGGCTCCTTGCCCAGCTCATCATAGGCGATACACAAATACACATTTTTGGAGTATTCATTGTTGGTAAACCCGTCGATCATTGACAGCTTCAGCGTCACCGGAGAAGGAACGACAATTTCGCGGCCCAGCTGATCGAGCGCTACGCCGGTCTCCACAGACACCGACTTCTCATCCACCGCTACCACTTGAAGCCCCGCGACGACCCCGCTGCCGAACAAAAGCCGGTTCGTCAATCGGCGCTTATCGTTGACGTACGTTTGCTCCGACACAAAATCCCGCACAGTCAGCAGCTTCCCATAAAAATATCGGTTACGCTCGAAAGGTACATATCTCGATTTGTTCATGCGTTTTTCCTTCTTTCCTTTATTATTCTAACCGCGAATCGAGTTCGAGCCGTGTGTGCTGATCCACGCGGTTGTCTTGGCCTACGTCGATGGTAATCGTATGATGCGGCATGGAGGAGCGGCCGTCGAGCGTCAATAGCGTCGGCTCCGACAGTACCGTGTTTAAGCCTAAGTACGAATGCAAATCCATGTATACCCACGGCTGCAGAATAATAAGCTTCCCTACTGTAAAAGCAGGCCTGCAGGCATCAATCAGGTTCTGCAGCGTGACGCGCTTGGTGTCCGTATCCGCATGTTCGGGCTTTACCAATACGTTAAAACCGTGAATATCCGTGGAATAAAGCTTTTCCGCCACTTCCGCAAGTCCCGGATTTTCCTTCAGCGGCTTTAACTGGTCATGCTCCAATATAATTGGACGCTCTCCTGTATAAACGGCTATCAACGTCTCCAGCGCCAGCTTCGTACCCCTCAGCTTGTAAATCGTCGGTGCGGCTCGAAGCAACGCTCGCAGCTGATCATCCGTCCAATGATCCTCCGCGTTCAGGCCGAGCCAGCCCAACAGCCACCTGAGCGACGATCCGTTCGCCGCATCGGCATCCAAGGAACGGGGCACCTCGCGAATCCGCGTATCGGTTTCATACATCATCGTTTGAAACAGGCTAAGGTACCGCTCCAGAAAGTCCCTGCTCTTCTCATCCTGCTGATAAAGCGCCGGTAAATCCTCCATATACGTCTTTCTTGGAAAATGTACCTGCAATCCCGAAACAAGCGGCGCATGCTGCTTGGAACCGATCCATTCGATATAGAGCCATAAATACCGGCCCTGCGCTTTTAAAAAAAGCGCATCCGACGGACCGACGATCGGGTCCGACCATATATGGCGAATTCCGTCCAACTTCGTAAGCGGATCCAACGATTTGTCGCGGATCCACTGATCGAGATCGACCCACTCGCCCCCTGCCGTCACCTGCTTCCGGTCCGATGCGTAATAACGGACCCGAATCTGTGTATCCGGCTCGCCGGAAGCCTCCATCACCAGCTTGTGCCAAACCGTTTCCGCCGAGGTGCTGTCGAGCGATCCCGAAATCCACGCTCCGGTTCTGCGCTGGAACGGCTCCCATATATCCGTTTCGGTTGTCGGACGAAGGAACGTCACAGCGCATTCCGCCGCGTCCCATACGCTGATCCTGCCGTCGGAATC
>LNAP01000736.1_pt1 | contig 36081 bp, 29 predicted proteins | sample 602601 | NCBI WGS metagenome assembly LNAP01 (sample SAMN02440304, study PRJNA202911) | soil metagenome | biome: Subtropical and temperate rainforests or woodlands; isolation source: soil samples (1 kg each in a 20% v/v slurry with milli Q water) were... ... | reverse complement strand
CGTTTGAGGCGTTTGATGATCGCCTCATGACTTTGGTGAGTGTGGGGATGGTTGTGTTCGTGATCGTGCTCACTCATGACTTGAGCCTCAGGCCTCAATGAATTACGCCGGCATCCTATCCCCCCTAGGGGGATCTGGTCAAACGCGGGAAAGCCCTATAAAACGAATTGAAACCCGAATGCCATGTTCAGCAGAACACTGACAACGACGGTGGTAATCGCGCTTGTTCTCGCCATGTTTGTGGCCTGGGCCGGGCATACCTATACCTTGTCAGTGACGTCGAAACAGCCAGCCTGCGAGATTGCGCAAGACGCCCATCACGCCCATGAACAGCAAGCCGAAATGTCGGGTGCGGGCTGCGCTTTAACAAGGTCCTTTTGCCAGCACTCGGCAAGACAGCGGTGAACAATGTTTCCGAACACGATGTTCGGGCACTGATCCGCACCGTCGTCAGCCGTGGCGCTCACCGGCAAGCGATCAGCTTCTTTGCCGACCTCCCCCAGATGTTCAGTTGGACCAGAAAGCGCCAACCTTGGCGGGCCTTATTGGTCGAGGGTGCCCCGACGGAACTGGTCGACATCTCCCCCCTGATCCCGGCCCGCAAAGCCCTGTCACGACGGCGTCACGACGATACGCTGGTGCCGCCGACGGCCAAAACGGCGACTGGACACCGCATGACCTGCGCCATACGGGCGCGATCCATGATGCAGGCCTTGGGGGTCAGCCTAGACGTCATTGATCGCTGCCAAAATCATGTACTGGCCGGCTCGCGGGTGAGACGCCACAGCCCACTGCCGCGGCGGTCGCCGACATCATTAGCTGCGCGACGTTGGCCACCGAAGCCGATGTCATCGCCGAGTTCAGCGAACTGTGCGCTGAAAAACATGCCGGCCGCTCCGCCCTCAAGGAACCGGCCCAGGCCATGACGATGTTCAAGTCGGTTGGCGCGTCAGTAGAGGATCTCGCGGCGGCGATCTTGGCTTATCAGCGGAGCACGACTGCCAACTGACCCATGACGCGGTCAAGCATGAATAATCTGTGGTACCTGGAAGTACATCGAATCAATTGACGATTCATGTTCACAACACCTTTGCTTAAATCAACGTTCTCCCCATGGATGGCTGAGGGGATACTTACGACCGTAAGTCGTGCCAACCGAAGCCTGTTGCCGGATTGAAATAGTTTCAATCCGGCCATTCATGAGGACTCCCGATGCAAGCTGATTTCGCCGCCTGGTCCTGGACCGCTGGTCAAGGTATCGACGGATTACAACAGATCCGCAAACCCCTTGTGCAACCTGGCCCAGGTGAGGTTCTGATTGCCAACCGAGCGCTGGCGCTCAACCCGGTGGACTGGAAAATCATCGAATGGGGTCACCCTGCCTGGAACACCGGCCACGTGCCCGGCGTGGATGGCATGGGCGTAGTGGTTGCCTGCGGTGCCGGAGTGCCAATCAAACCGGGGACTCGCGTGGCGTATCACCAGTCACTGGAGCGCGATGGCAGTTTTGCCGAGTTCTGTTTGCTCGATTGGTCGACCGTAATGACGGTGCCGGCCGCGCTAGATGACGCCATCGCCGCGTCATTCCCCTGCCCCGGCCTGACAGCCTGGCAAGCATTGGACAAGATTCCGGTTAGCGAGCCGAGTGACATGTTGGTGGTCGGTGCAGGGGGCGCGGTGGGCCTGCTATTGGTACAACTGGCAGTGCAACGTGGTTGCCGAGTGTGGGCCACTGCGGGCACAAAGCATCATGCGAACTTGAAAGCGCTGGGTGCCGTTGGCGTATTCGACTACCAGGACCGCAACTGGCAGAAAAACCTTCAAGCCAGCCTGGGTGAGCGCCGCCTCAAGGTGGTTTTCGATACTGTCAGTGGCACGCATGCAGCGGCCTTGGCACCTCTGCTGGGTTACAACGGTCATCTGGTGTGTATTCAGGATCGGCAGGAAACCGCACCGTTGCCGGCCTTCAGCACCGCGATTTCCCTGCATGAGGTTGCGCTCAACAGCTTCCATTCCTACGCAAGCCTGAGCGATCGACAACGGCTTCGAGACGCTGGCGAACACCTTCTCGAAAGCATGCTGGGCGGTCGCCTGACACTACCTGAACGTCGAATCTTTGATTTTCGTAACCTTCCTGAAGCCCTGCTGGCTCTCAAGCAAGGTGGCGAAGGTGGAAAATGGATTGCCCTGTTGAATGACTCAGGCGTCACGCCTTCCAGACAGCCGTAAAAGAAATCGCCCGAGGCTCTTTTAGGGAGCACTCGGGCGACAGATCAGCATGACCGAACGGAGGCGCTCTGGTTATACCTCCGCGAGATTTTCCTTTTTCTCCAACCAATCGATCATCAGCTCACCCCAAGCGATGTCCGCTTGCAGCGCGTCTTTGGCCTTGGTCGAATCCCGGGTGCGCAAACCTTCCAGTACTTCGAAATGCTTGTGTTTGGCACTGGCCAGCTCCCGCTTGGGGACCTCGGCGTGAAACCGGCTCAGCAGCGGGCCCATGATAACCCACATATTTTCGAGTGTTTTCGACACCACGGGCATGCGTGCCGCAGAGATCAACCCGAAGTGAAACTCCCGGTTGAGCAACGCGGCTTGTTTGTAATCGACCGTTACAGCTTTCTGGAACGCATCCTGAATGGCTTCGAGTTTCTCCAGTTCAGGTCGGGTGATTCGCTGCGCCGCCACGCCGGCCGCCTCGCCTTCCAGCAAATGGCGGATCAGCTGGATCTCACGCAACTGGCTGACCGTCAGCTCCGGCACATAAATCGAAGTCGCGGCTTTCATGTCTAGCGCATGGTCACTGACCAGGCGGAAAATAGCTTCCCGCACGGGAGTGATCGAAACACCGAACTCTTCGGCCAGTGTGCTGATACGCAATCGGTCGCCGGGTTGATATTGCCCGTCCATCAACGCGGTGCGGATGATGGAATACACCCGTTCGCTCAAGTTGCCTTTATCAATGGGCTTATGCACGGTCACTGTTACTCGGTCTCCATGGTCGATTACTGTGCGTCGGGCGACAGACTTGTGAATCTGCCGACCTGAATCGTCGAAAACGCATCATACATCATCAAATTACGCCTGCCACTCCGGCTGATGACTCGCTTATATACGCGCATCGCGCCGCCCGACGCCTTGCAACAACACTGCGATGACGATAATCGCGCCTTTGATGATCTGTTGTGGATAGGCCGGCACACTCAGCAAGTTCATGATGTTGCCGATCAAACCCAACACCAGCACACCCACGACAGTGTAGAAAACGGTGCCTTTGCCACCGGAAAGCAGTGCTCCTCCGATCACGCAAGCGGCAATGGCATCCAGTTCCAGGGCGATGCCGGCGCTGGGCGTGGCTACACCTGAGCGCGAAGCAATCACCACCCCGGCCAATGCCGCCAGGCCGCCGCAAATACCATAGGCGGCCAGTTTGTAGCGCTCCACCGGAATACCCGCCAGGCGCACGGCGGTTTCATTGCTACCGCTGGCAATGGTCAAGCGGCCATAAGCGTTGTAGCGAAGGATCAAGGCAAAGACCACGGTCACCAACCCCGCCAGCCACACAGGCCACGGGATACCCAGCACGCCATCGGCCAAGCGACCGAAATCACGCAACAGTTGAGCGCTGACCAGCCTGTCGTCCAGCCGTTGTGGCTGGCCGTTGGACAGGATGAATGCCAGGCCGCGGGCGACCGTCATCATGGCCAGGGTCGCGATAAAAGGTGCCATGCGGAAGTACGCGATAAAGGTGCCTGTCACCAGTCCCATCAGGACACCGGCCGCCACCGCAATCGCCACAGCCAGCAGCAACCCGAAACCACCTTCAACCGGAAGCACATTGAGGGTCATCGCAACCACGATTCCACCCACGGCAGCGACCGAGGCAACGGACAAATCGATGCCCGCTGTCAGGATCACAATCAACATGCCGATGCTGACCAGCAACAACGGCGTCAATTGGCGCAACAGGTTGCCGAGGTTCTGATACGTGAAGAAGTCCGCCGAGAGCACGCTGGCGACGACGGCAAGTACCACCAGCATCACCAGCGCGTTGTGCTCCAGGAACAGACGCTGTAACGAACGACGGCCTGCCCGGCTTTCTCGAGCATGATTGTTTTCCTGCAAAAGCTCGGCCGTGGCCAGCTTGGAATTAGGGTTACTCATGGTGCTCGACTCCCATCGCCAGGCAAATCATTTCTTGTTCTTTAATGCGCTCGCCCACCAGTTCACCAGCGATCGCGCCTTCTCGCATCACCAGCACGCGATCACACATGCCGATGATTTCAATCATTTCCGAAGAGACCAGGATGATCGCCACGCCCTGTTCAGCGAGGGCATTGATGACCCGGTAGATTTCCGTTTTCGCGCCCACATCCACGCCACGGGTAGGCTCGTCGAGAATCAGCACGCGACAGCCCGCATCGACCCACTTCATCAGGGCGACTTTTTGTTGATTACCCCCTGACAGGTCACCGACCAACTGCTCGATCGAATGCGTCTTGACCGCCAGTTGCTGGCGCAAGGCTTCGATACCCTGGGTCTCCCGGCCACTGGCAATCCAGCCCATGCGCCCGGTATAGGGGCTGTCAGGTCGCAGCGCACCGTTGACCCTTATCGACATCTCCAGCAGCACGCCTTGTTGCTTGCGATCTTCGGGCAACAGGCCGATGCCATTGGTAATGGCTTCCCGTGGTGTCCGGTTGTGGATCTCCCGGCCATCGAGGTGCAGCGCGCCGGAGGTTTTCCGATCAGCCCCGAAAATCGCGCGCATGGTTTCGGTCCGTCCGGCACCGACCAGCCCACAAAAGCCGAGGACTTCACCCGCCCGTACCTCAAAGCTCACATCGCGTACCAGACGTCCCGCGCACAGGTGCTCGACCTTTAGTAACACCTCGCCGATCTGTGATTTGCGCGGCGGGAACAGGTCACTCAGCTCGCGACCGATCATCATCTCGATCAAGCCACGCTCGGTAATGTCAGCCAGTTCCAGTGTGCCGACCGTCTTGCCGTCCTTGAGCACCGTGGCGCGATCGCAGATCCGGAAGATTTCATCCATGCGGTGCGAGACGTAAACGATGCACGCGCCTTTGCGGCGCAATTCATCGAGGATTTTGAACAGCTTCTCGGCCTCATGGGAGGTGAGCACTGCCGTCGGCTCATCGAATACCAGTACCGACGAGTTACGCGACAGTGCCTTGCAGATCTCCACCGCTTGCTGGTACGCCACCGGCAAACTGCCAACCGGTTGGCGCACATCGATATCGCTGAAACCCAGTTCATCGAGAATCGCCCGGGCTTTTTTGCGCATTGCGGCCCACTGGACAAATCCCTTGCTCTTGCCCAGATCGTCGATGCAGATGTTCTCGGCCACCGATAAATGCGGGGCCAGGGCAAACTCCTGGTAGATAATCGAAATACCCAGCTTGAGCGCATCACCGGGTTTGCGAATATCGACTTTCTCGCCGTTCAGGCTGACCCCACCGGCATCGCGCACGTAGGCCCCGGAAAGGATCTTCATCAAGGTTGATTTGCCGGCGCCGTTCTCGCCCATCAGTGCGTGGATTTCCCCCGCACGGGCCGAAAAATTCGCGCTGTTCAGGGCACTGATACCTCCGAATTTTTTCGAGATGTCGAGCATCTCTACGGCAGGTTTGTGCATCGCGTTCATTGTGTTCACCGTCTATAAACTGTCGCCATTCGAACTGTGGCCGCCGTCAAACACAGCAGCCACAGGCCGGTTCAATCGTGCGAAATTACTTCATCGCGGTTTTGATCTGCTCGATGGAGCGGAACGGCGGGACGGTTTCGGTGGATGGCGGCAAGCTGTCGGCCTTGATGTAGGTGTCGACGTTGTCCGGTGTGATCAGCGTGACCGGGAAGTACGACGCTAACGGCAGGTTGTTGGCATCCAGTCCCTTGTCGAGAATCTGGTGGATCAACTCGATGGCGGCCACACCGGTTTCCGAACCGCTGTTGGTGGCACTTACCAGCAACTTGCCTTGCTTGATCAAGTCCAGCGCCACGCGAAAGCTGCCAGCGGCGGAAGCGACCATGACGCTGTTTTTCTTACCGGCATTTTCCAGGGCATTGATCGCGCCAATGGCAATGAAGTCGTTCTCTGCCAAGACCAGATTGAGTTTGTCACCCTGGGACGAAAGGATGTCTTCCGTGGCCGCCAGACCACCCTCTTCGGTCCAGTCACCACGACCCCAGGCGAGTACGTTGAAGCCACCTTCCGGCCAGCTGAAGCTGCCCTTGGCCTTGACCTGCTGGAACAGCTTGAAGCCCTTGAGCATTGCGTCCTCTTTGGAAAGGCCCAGCTTCCGCTCTTGCGAGCGCGCATAAACGATCCCGGAGATCATGCCGTTGAGTCGGCTTTCGGAGGTCGAGTTACCCATCACCCCAATGACCATGGCGGCGTTGATCACCTTGGCCGGATCGGTCTTGGCCGCAACGTAACGCCCTGCCTCGAATCCACTGCCGTACGGATTGCCGGTGCTGGTGGTGATCACCGGCGCGCGGGCGTCCGGCGCGGTGCCGACGGTGATCACCGGAATGCCGGCGGCCACTGCCCGCTCGACATCCGACACAGAACCGAGGACATCGGTAGGATCGATCACGATCAGATCGACGCCCAGGGTAATGAAGTTATCGACCTGGGCACTCTGCTTGGCGACATCGCTGTCAGCCACTTGCAGCTCAATATCGTAGTTGTACTTCTTCGCGATGGTTTTCGAGTCGTCGATCATCGAGACAAACCAGGGGTTGCCGAGGGTGATTTCAGTCCAGCCGATACGCAAGCGCTCGCCCTTCTTTTTCAGTGGCAAGGCTTTGTTGATCGAGGTGCGATCCGGCATGTCAGGATCAATCACGCCCGACAATGCGGTATTGGGCATCAAACTGTAGATTTCATGCTTGGGAGCCGCCCAGGCGTGGGTGCCGATGAGGCTCGCCAGGGCCAATGTGGTGATCGAGCGAACAGCTGACAGCTTCATAATTATTATTCTCCAGTGCGCTGATTTTGATCGGTGATGCAGGTGCTGTTTGTTTCGAACAGCACCGGTTTCTCGTTGAAGGCTCAGGCCTGCAAATCGATCCAGGCCGATTTGAGTTCCGAGTACTTGTCCAGTGCGTGCAGCGAGCGGTCGCGCCCGTTGCCCGATTGCTTGTACCCGCCAAACGGCATGGTGATATCGCCACCGTCGAAGCAGTTGACCCAGACGCTGCCGGCGCGCAGCGAGCGGATGATCGAGTGGGCACGGGACAGGTCGCTGGTCCAGAGACTGGCGGCCAGGCCATAGGGTGAATCATTGGCGATGCGCACGGCGTCCAGGTGATCCTTGGCGTTGATCACCGACAGCACTGGCCCGAATATTTCTTCCCGGGCGATGGTCATGTCGTTAGTGACATTGTCGAAGATCGTCGGCGGGATGAAGAAGCCATCGGCCAAGGCGCCGCTGGCACGTTCACCTCCGAGGATGATGCGGGCGCCCTCTTCCGAGCCCTTCTTGATGTAACCGAGCACGCGATCCATCTGCACCTTATCGACCATGGCACCCAACTGCGTGGCCGGGTCAAGTGGGTCGCCGACGGCGATGGTCCGCGCCACCTTCAAGACTTCGGCAACAAACTCGTTGCGAATGCCTTGCTCGACAATCAGACGCGAAGGCGCCACACACACTTCTCCCTGGTTGAAAAACATGGATCTGGCAGCGGTGGTGGCGGCTTTTTCCAGGTCACGACAGTCATTGAGAATGATGTTCGGGGTCTTGCCCCCACACTCCAGCCAAACCCGTTTCATGTTCGACTGACCGGAGTACTGCAGGAACAATTTGCCGACTTCACCGGAGCCGGTGAACACAAGCGTATCGACATCCATGTGCAGGCCCAGGGCACGGCCAGCGGTAGGACCGAACCCCGGCAGCACGTTGAACACCCCCGGTGGAATGCCCGCCTGCGCGGCCAGTTCGGCGATACGCAGTGCAGTCAACGGCGATTGTTCGGCCGGTTTGAGGATTACCGAGTTACCCATTGCCAGGGCCGGGGCAACTTTCCACATCGCCATCAGCATCGGGAAATTCCACGGGGTCACGGCAGCGACCACGCCAATAGCTTCTCGGGTAATCATGCCCAGCGCGCCCGGTCCCGATGGGGCGATTTCGTCGTAGACCTTGTCGCAGCATTCGGCGTACCACTGCAGGCATTCGAGCACCGCATGTACATCGAAACCGGCGCTTTCGGACACGGGTTTGCCCATGTCCAACGTCTCGAGCAATGCCAGTTCGGTCATGTGCTGCTCGAACAACGCCGCAAAACGCAGCATGATTTTTTTGCGCTCCTTGGGTGCCAGTTGCGACCACACGCCGCTATCGAACGCCTGGCGGGCGATCTTCACGGCGACGTCGACGTCTTCGGCCTGGCAGGACGCGACGTAATTCAGCACCTGACCGTTGCGCGGGGAAATATTGGCAAAAGTTTCTCCACTCAGGGCGTCTACAAAATGGCCATTGATGAAGGCTTGCCCTGGCAGGTTCAGGGCGGCGACACGCTGCTGGACCGCCGCGATATCAACGAGAGTGTTCATGCTGTTGCGTCTCCTGTTTTTGGTTTTAGGCGTAGGCGCCCAACGACGATATATCATGCATTATAAAAATCGCAAGCGAAGGAATGCCCTGAATCGAGGTGTTTTCTTCACAAGTTCTGTTCGATAAATCGCGTAATCCTTTAGAAACTGACCTCGGTTTTCAGCCCGAACACCACCACGCTTTTGTCCCCACTCAGCCCGCCAGGATTGACGACGTATTGCACGTTAGGTCGCAGGGTCAGGGCCGGAGTCACGCTGACGCCGTAGTACAACTCCATTGGGTATTCAGTGTCCGGTGCCGCTGAGGTGTAGCCATTTGCCTGGCGGATACGCTTCGCGGATTTTTCATTCACTTCAAGCCTCCCGATCGCCACACCGATTTCATCCTGTGGCCGCCCGGCAAAAGGACCGCTGATAAACGCACCGGCATGCCAGACCTTTTCCACGTAGGAAACATCGCGGTCCGATTGAATGAAGTTGGCGAACAGGGTCAGGCCACGGGCGCTGTTGCTCGGGTCCTGATAAACCCGCTGTTCGGCCATGGCGTAGTAGCCGCTGGCTTGATCGTGCTGATCGGGCGCATTGCCGGTCAGACCGATGGGCTGATCATTGACGTCACGATAGACATCGTTGAAATCACCGGTATTTCGCCATATGCCTGCCCGGTAGCTGCCAGGCAGACCGTTGAGCGTCGGCGTCCAGGCCAATTCGCCGACGGCCAGATACCCGGTGGTGCCCGAGGGACTGCCGAAGTTCAGGCCCTGGGCGTTTTCGGTAAAGCGTGGATTGACCTGATACAGCGACGCGTTGAGGGACAACTCATCAGTCAGTTTCCCCGCCACAACCGCGCCCCATTGGCTGACGGGCCAAGTGAACCAGTTCGGCGTGATGTAACCGGGCACCGTGCCGCAGAAGGTCAGGTTTTGAAACTTGCAGGAAAACGGAAAGACATCGCCACTCATGGGCAAGCGACCGAGTTTCACCACCAGTCGATCATCCAATAACGCCTGCTGGTAATAGAACTGCACCAGACGGGTGACGCTGCCGTAGCCGTAGATTTCCTGGGCGGCCAGCAAGGTGTTGGTCCCGGCCTCGGCCGTCAGACTTTCACCGTTACGATTGCTGAAGGTCATACGAAAACTCGCGCCCTGCCAGCCAAAGAGCTTCTGCAAATCGAAACGGGTGTCAACCATCAACTGATCGCTGTAAGACCCTTTATGATCCTCACCCCCCTGAGTGTTGTAGGCCAGTTCGTTAACATAAGTCAGCTGGAAATCCACACCCTGCTCATGCAGGCGCGTGCGCTCACCGTTCCAGTCACCCAGCAGAAAATTATTCGGCGAGTCACTGGCTGCTTGGGCACCAGGCAATACCCAGGCGCTGAAAAGCCCGACGGCAATCATCGTTTTGTTGGTCATTATTATTGTTCCCGAAACTATTTTTATTGTTGGTCTTAGTGTTTTTCGAGCATGCAAAATCCCGCCGACCCAACTAACGGATCGGTCGAACAACGTTCTTCAAAACGGCGTGACAGACACTTCGGTTAGAAACACATTTTCACGATGTCGACGACCTCCTCTTTGCTGTTGATCTTCTTCGGATGACAGGCCAGGTCCTGGTTGAAACTGGTCCATACGGTTTGTGCAAACTCATCGATCTGCTCCGGGCGCAAACCGTAGCTGCTGAAGGTGTCAGTGACGCCCAAGGTGGCGAACAGTTTTTTCAGGACGTCGGGAAGGCACTCGGCGCGTTCAATCTCGGAAAGGCCCAGCGTCGACGGATCAAGAATCCCGGCCACGCGCGCGAACTTGTCGGCACATACCGGCAGCGTCCAGCCAATCACGTACGGCGTACTGGCCGCGACCGTGCCACCGTGAGGCGCGTCGGTCATCGCTCCCAACGGTTGGCCAAGAGCGTGGGATACCGTAACGCCGGCACTGGCAATGGCCATGCCGCCCAAGGTCGAGGCAAAGGCCATTTGCGCACGCGCTTCAAGGTCATCGCCATGCTCGACGCAACGTCGGGCATTGGCCGCGAACAACCGAATCGACTCCAGGGCGACCATTTCCACCCACGGCGTGCAGTGAATGCTGATGTAAGCCTCCAACGCGTGGCAGAAGGTGTCGACAGCGGTCAATGCGGTCAGTTTCGGCGGCTTAGAAACCAGAATCTGCGGATCGATCAAGGCCACGTCGGGGTAAATGAACGGGTTGACGATGGCGCACTTCAGGCCCAGTTCAGGATTGTTGATCACCGCAAAAGGCGTGGCTTCAGTCCCGGTCCCGGAGGTTGTGGGCACGACCAGTAATGGCAACCCACGGCTTTGTGGTCGAGTGACCGTCTCACCCAGCCGCTCGGTGTAGTCCCAGCAGGAACCACCGTGCACGGCAACGAAAGCCACGGCTTTGGCCGAGTCGATGGCACTGCCGCCCCCGACCGCGACGACCACATCGCAACCGGCGTTGCGAACAAGCTCGACCGCACGATCGATCGTGGTATGCCGAGGGTTGGGCACGATGTCGTAGAACTCGACAAACTCAATGCCGCGCTCAGCAAAGCTACCGGTAATCTGCGCTACCAGATCACTGCCCTGAAGAAACGGATCAACCATCAAAAAGACCTTCTTGCCGAATGGCACGACCTTTTCACCCATGCGCTTGACCGCCCCGACTTCGAAATCCAGGGTTAGCGGCAGACTTGCCTGAAATGCTTTCATCAGATCACCTTTTGATTGTGGAAAGTGCGCTGCCAACGGTTTCAACCGACCAGCAGTGACCCGCCTTTTTTATAGAGTTCGCCCAAATCACTTGCAGCGATCAGTGCCGCTTTCATTTCATCGAAAGTGACTTCGAACGGTTCAACTTTGCTGGTCTGGTCAGGGTCGGCGGCGGTGCGCGCCACACAGTCGAGCTCTTGCGCGGTGATGTCGGCCAGCCCGAGGTCTTCGAAGGTGACCGGCAAGCCGATGCTCAGGCAGAACCGCAACACGGTATCCAGTTCGCGGCTGGATTTGCCTTCAAGCACCAACATCACCAGAACACCAAAGGCTACGTATTCACCGTGGTACATCGTCGCCCGAACCCCCAGTTCGCTGAATCCGCAATACACCGCATGGGCTGTCGCCACGCCGTTGCTCTCAAAGCCGATGCCACTCATCAGCGCATTGGCTTCGACCACGCGGTTGAAGGCTTTGGTCACGCATTGGTTTTCCGCGGCGCGCCTGGCTTGCAGGCCATCCTCCAGCAGTACCCGATAACACAGCTCAGCGATGGCCATTGAGGTCAGCGTCGACTTGGCACCGCCGCCGCCCGCCTTCATCCCGACACCGGCGTTACCGAGAAAATTATCCCGGTCTGACTCGACACAGGTGCGTGCTTCGAAATACGTCGACAGTGCATCGCCCATTCCAGCCACCAGCAGACGCACCGGGGCCTGGGCGATGATCCAGGTATCGACCACCACCACATCCGGGCTGCGCTCATAGAAAAGGACGTCGTCAAACGCGCCAGCTTCGGTGTACAGCACCGAGAGGGAACTGGTGGGGGCGTCGTTGGAGACAATGGTGGGCACGATGCATAGCGGCACCCTGGCCTGGTTGGCCACGGCCTTCGCGGCGTCCAGCACCTTGCCGCCACCCACCCCGATCACCCCGTCGCATTCAAGGGCGTTGATGCTCGCGGTAAGCCGCTGGATTTCTTCGCGGGTCACCTCACCGGCAAAAATCCCATAGTGCAGTTGAGTGTGCTCGGCGTCGAAACTGGCACCGAGTATCTGTTTCAGACTGTCGAGGCGCCCCTGAGTGGTGATCACCAGAAACCGTCGACCGAACCAGGCCACATGCCTGTGCAGTCGATCGAGTTCTTTGTAGCCCTGGATGTAGCGGCCGGGTGCAGCAAACATTTGGGTCATGGTCATCATCCTGGCCCCGTCGTGGAGGCGTTTTTTTATTGCTTTGAGGACGTTTGCGAGAGACTCATCCCTCGGCGGATGGATGATATATCATATTTAATTTTCGACTACCAACAGCTTTTTTTGCGAAAACCACGGCACGCAAAACCGGGATTGACGCTTGGGGGGCACGAAGATATATGATGCATGAAAACAAGAACAGCACCATTTGGAGGAAGGCATGCACGACTATGTTGTGGTTGGAGGTGGCTCGGCAGGCTGCGCGTTAACAGGTCGCCTGATCGAAGCCGGGGCCTCCGTTCTGCTGATTGAGGCCGGTCCGCGCGATACCCATCCACTGATCCACATTCCCGCCGGCTTCACCCGGTTGCTGTCGAGTCCACTGCTCTCTCGCCATGAAACCCAACCACAAACGGCCATGGACGGACGCAAGCGCATTCTTCCTCAGGGCCGAGTGCTGGGCGGTGGAAGTTCGGTGAATGCACTGATCTATATCCGTGGCCAGCACGAGGATTACGACGATTGGGCCCGTGCAGGCTGTAATGGCTGGGCGTTTCGCGAAGTGCTGCCGTACTTCAAACGTGCCGAGGACAATGAACGATTCGACAATGGCTACCACGCCACTGGTGGGCCGCTGGGTGTCTCTGACCTTCAGCAGGTGTGCGAACTGTCCCGTGGGTTCGTGCGGGCCGCGCAGCAATCCGGCATTCCCTTTACTGCGGACTTCAATGGCGAACGTCAGAACGGCGTCGGCTTCAATCAGATCACCGCGCGCAACAATCGTCGTTGCAGCGCGGCCGTGGCCTACCTGCGGACAGCGGAAAAATCCGATCGCCTGACGGTCGTTACAGACGCCACGGTGCAAAGAGTCCTGATCGAAGGTGATCAGGCCGTTGGAGTCGAGTACACCCACAAAGGTCAACGGGTACAGGTGCGCGCCAGTAAAGAAGTGATCCTCAGCGCTGGCGCTATTCAGTCACCAAAGCTGTTGATGCTGTCCGGTATCGGACGCGGTGAAGAACTTCAGCGTCATGGCATTCCGTTGCTGCATGAATTGCCCGGTGTGGGGCAAAACCTGCAAGACCACGCGGAAGTCGGCACCATCGCCTACTGCCACGGCAAGTACGGTTACTACGGCCAGGACAATGCCTTCAATACGGTCAAGAACGGCCTGCAGTACTTGATATTTGGCAGCGGTCCTGTCAGCTCGAACGTCACCGAGGCCTGCGCATTCGTCAACACCGATAACGCACAGGAGCGGCCCAATGCACAGATGCACTTCGTGCCTATCGTGTTTTTCGACCTTGACCAGGACACCATCAAACAGCCTGGCGCAACCATCAACACCTGCGTGTTACGCCCCAAGAGCCGCGGCGAAATCCGCCTGAGCGACAGCAAGGCCGAGACCCCGCCCCGCATTGATCCACGCTATTTCGCCCACCCGGAAGATCGTCGAGTCGCGATCAAAGGGTTGAACCTGTCCCGGGAAATTCTCGCGCAACCGGCTATGCGCAAATACACCGGCGAAGAGGTGTTTCCAGGACTAAGCGTGCGCAGCGATGAGGCGCTGTTGAGTTACATCGGCCAGCGTGCCAAGACGGTTTACCACCCGGTAGGCACCTGCAAGATGGGTGACGACGAAATGGCGGTGGTCGACCCCGAACTGCGCGTTCGAGGCCTGCGCAATCTGCGCGTCGTCGACGCCTCGATCATGCCCAACCTGATCTCCGGCAATACCAATGCGCCCTCGATCATGATCGGTGAAAAAGCTGCAGACATGATCCTTGGACGTTCGGCATTGCCAGCCTCCGCCGCCCATTCGTAAAAGAGGAATTTCGTTATGCCTATCAGCGGCAAAACCCAAGTAGTGGTGCACCTCACCTACCCCGCCAAACACCTGCGAACCCCCGAGTTTTTCAACCCGCTGCTGGAGCGGCTTGGCTATGACGGGGTGCTGGTGCCTTGGGAAGTGTCACCGGCCAATTTGGCCACGGCGTGGGAAGGATTGCGCGGCATAGAAAACCTGGCGGGGGTGATTGTCACCGTTCCGCACAAGCTGGAGGTGGCGAAGTTGTGCGATGAACTTAGAGGTACCGCCAGTCTGTTGAAGGTCTGCAATGTCGCCAAGCGACTGCCCGACGGTCGCTTCAGCGGGCGCATGTTCGATGGCGACGGCTTCGTTGGCGGTCTGAAAAAGCAAGGCCATGACCTGAGCAAAAAACGTGTTCTGTTGCTGGGCGCAGGTGGCGCCGCTACCGGGATCGCCCATGCGTTGCTCGCCGAAGACATTCAGGAATTGGTGATCAGCAACCGCACACCGGCCAAGGCTGAAGAACTGGCCCGCGAACTGCGGCGGATTTTCCCTGATCGGAGAGTCAATGCCGGTCCGGCCGACGCGACCGGTTTCGATGTAGTGATCAATGGCACTGCATTGGGCCTTAAAGCTCAGGACCCGTTGCCGCTACCCGTCGAGACACTCGCGCCCGGCACGGTGGTCGGTGAAGTGGTGATGAACCCGGACATCACGCCGCTACTCAGGACCGCTGCCGAGCGTGGCTGCATCATCCATAAAGGCGCGCACATGATCACCGGCCAGATCGATCTGCTGGCCGAGTTTCTATTTTCCAAATCGGGCGTCTGACACGCCCTCCTCCTCTGCATAAGGAAAGACCATGAAAAAGACTGCAATCGTCACCGGCGGCGGCTCCGGCATCGGCCTCGCCACTGCGCAACGCCTGCACGCTGACGGCTATGAAGTGTTCACCGTAGGGCTCGGCGAACCCGAGCAACGCATTGAGGGCATTCATTATCAGGAACTGGACGTGACCAACGATGCGGCAGTGAACGGCTTCTTCGCGCCGTTCGAGCGAGTCGATGCGATCGTCAACGCCGCCGGCATCATTGATCACACTCGCGAGTGGGAGCTGGAGGGCTTCAGTCGCGTCATGGACGTCAATCTCACGGCCGTGTTGCGCATCACCAACGCGGCCCTGCCCGGCCTGAAAGCCGCTCGCGGTGCGGTGGTGAATTTCGCCTCGATGTGGGGGATTTTCGGCTCGGCAAAAACTCCGGCCTATGCGTCGAGCAAAGCGGCCATTTCCGAACTGACCCGCTGCATGGCGGTGGCTTGGGCAACCGATGGCGTGCGGGCCAACGCCGTGGCGCCGGGCTGGATTCTGACCAACCTGTCGCGTAAAGCGTTCGAAGACCCGGTCCGCTCGGAAGGGATCATGGCGCGCATCCCGATGAAGAGTTGGGGCGCCCCCGAAGACGTGGCCAACGTGATCGCCTTCCTGGTCTCTGATAACGCACGCTACGTAACGGGCACGACGTTGCCGGTAGACGGCGGGTATTCGATCGCCTGATGTCATCTGGTCGAATGAGCCCTTGACCGACTAAAAACATGATATATCATGCATCACAACAAGATCGTGAACTCGGCAACCTGTCGCCGGGCCTCGAATAACAATAAGCCGTGAAGTGAGAGGTACTGTATGAATCTGGTTTTCGGTTCCCCCGGTCGCTACGTCCAGGGCACTGAAGTACTCGCTCAGGCGGGTACCTACCTGGCGCACTGCGGGCGCAAGGCCGTAGTGGTTATCGACAGTTACGTACTGGGCCTGATCCGGCAACGACTCGATGACACCTGCGCGCAATCCGACGTAGGTTTGCACTACATCACCTTCGACGGCGAGATCACTGCCGACGGGATTGCCGATCTCAGAATGGCAGCTGCGGAGGTTGAATTCGACATGATCCTGGCTGTCGGCGGAGGCAAGTGCATCGACGCCGGCAAAGCCCTCGCCCACACCTGCGGCCGCGCACTGATCACCATGCCAACCGTGGCCTCCAACGATGCCCCCACCTCAAAAAACTACGTGGTCTACGACGCTCATCATCAACTGAGCGAAGTCGGTCACCTGCTTGTCAGCCCTCGCTATGTGCTGGTGGACACCTCGCTGATTGCCCAGGCACCGCGTCAGTTCCTGCTTGCGGGAATTGCCGATGCGCTGACCAAAAAGTTCGAAGCCGAGCAGTGCTACAAGTCCGGTGGCGTAAACATGTTTGGCGCACGTCCCGCGCTCTCGGGACTGATGTTGGCGCGCGAGTGCTATCACATCATCCGCCAATACGCGGAACCGGCACTGGATCAGGCCGGTAGCGGCGAAGTGACGGTTGCTTTCGATCACTTGATCGAAGCCGTGCTGTTGATGAGCGGCCTGGGGTTCGAAAGCGGTGGCTTGTCCATCGCCCATGCAATGACGCGTGGCTTGTCGAAAATCCCGGGTGCACAACAGCAGGTCCACGGCTTTCAAGTGGCCTATGGCTTGCTGGTACAACTTGTTCTGGAAGACCGCGACGCCGAACTGATGGGCGATATGTTGAGCTTCTATCAACGTATCGGCCTGCCACGCAGCTTGTCCGAACTGGGTGTTCCGGTTATCGACAACTCGGTGCTGATACAGGTGGCCGAGCCTACGTTGAAAGCCCCTCACGCCCGCAACTTTGTCTCGGTATCGGGCGGCGCATTGACGTGCGACGAACTGATCGGGGCAATGCGCGCTCTGGAAGGGCTGACCCACTGAGCCCTCACTGAAACATCGACAATTGAACCCACAACCACCCCGTTGAAGTTCAAACCCCGCCACTGAGATTCAACTTCAACAAATTCATGCCTGTGATTTGGAGGTAGAGATGTCTACGCCCCGCAAAACGCTAGAGCAGTGGAAAGCCAGCAATTTTGTGCCTTCCGCCGAGACCGTTATCAAGCTCAAAGACCGGGCGAAATTCGTCCGTCTTGAAACGATCCGCCTGATTGAAATCGCCAAGACCGGCCACTACACCTCGGTGTTTTCCGCCGCCGAATTGTTCTCCGCGCTGTACTACGACGTGATGACCATTCGCCCGGAAGAACCAAAATGGCCGGGCCGTGACCGGTTCCTGATGGGAAAAGGGCACGCCGCCGTGGGCCAGTTTCCCATTCTTGCGGACCTTGGCGTGTTCCCCAAGGAGTGGCTCGATGAATACACCCGCCTGGGCAGCCCTTTGGGCGATCACCCTGACATGCGCAAAGTGCCCGGCATCGACTTCTCTTCCGGCTCCATCGGTCACGCCCTTTCCGGAGGCCTGGGCATGTGCCTGGCCCAACGCTTCACCGGCGAAGTCTACGACGTGTTCGTCATGCTGGGAGACGGCGAAATGCAGGAAGGCCAGGTCTGGGAAGCCGCGATGAGCGCCGCCCACCACAAAGCCAAGCATCTGATCGCGATTGTCGACCGTAACGGCTTCCAGCTCGACGGCTCTGTCGACGACGTGATCGGTATCGAGCCGCTGGACGAAAAATGGCGGGCGTTCGGCTGGGAAGTGCATGTCATCGACGGCCACAACATCGCAGAAGTGACCGAAACCCTGCGCCGTGTCAAAGCCGACGAAACCCGCGACAAGCCGGTCTGCATCATCGCCAAAACCGTCAAAGGCAAAGGCGTTTCCTACATGGAGACCGAACCCGGCTGGCACCTCGGTTACCTCGATCCGGAAGATGCCAAACGCGCTATTGCTGAAATTGAAGCCATGGAGATCTGAACATGAATGCCCCTCTTTCCCCCAATTCCTGGCAGTACCGTGGCCTGAACGCGCTCAACCCGGGTTTGTCTTATCTGTCCGACGCGCTGATCGAACTGACCAAGGCCGGCTACCCGGTGATGGCAGGCTCGGCTGACTTGCAGTACTCCAACGGCCTCAACAAGTTCGCCAGTCAGTACCCTGAGCGTTACCTGCAATTCGGTATCTCGGAACAGAACATGGTCACCGCGGCCGCGGGGCTGGCCACCTGTGGCGTCATGCCGTTCGTGGCGACCTTTGCCTCGTTCCTGGGGCTGTTGTGCTGCGAGCAGATCCGCATGGACGTCGCGTACTCCGCGCAACCGGTGCGCTTGATCGGTCACCACACCGGGATTTCCCTGGGTTTCTATGGCACCTCGCACCACGCCACCGAAGACATCGCCACCATGCGCTCAATCGCCGACCTGGCGGTGGTGTCGCCGGCCGACGGTCCACAACTGGTCGCCGCGATCAAAGCCTCCGCCACTTACGACAAGCCGGTGTATTTCCGCATTGGCCGTGGGCGTGATCCGATTGTTTACGAGGACGGCGTTGTCTTCGAATTTGGCAAGGCCCACGAGCACATCGTAGGTGAAGAGCTGACCATCATCGCCTGCGGCATCACCGTGCATGCGGCACTGACGGCCGCCCGCAAGATGAACGCTGAAGGCCGTTCGGTGGGTGTGATCGACATGGCATCGATCAAACCGATCGACCGTGACGCCATCCTGCGTGCCGCTGCTCGCAGTAAACGCATGATGACCGTCGAAGAGCACAACGTGCTCGGCGGTCTGGGTGCCGCGGTGGCCGAAGTCCTGGCGGACGAAGGCGTGGGCGTGAAGCTCAAGCGTCACGGCATCTACGACGAATACAGCCTGATCGCCCCGCCGACTCACTTGTACGAGCACTACAAACTCGACGCTGCCGGGATCGAGGAAGTGGCGCTGGCGCACATCAACACCTGACGCTGAAACCCTTGTGGGTGCGAGCAGGCTCGCTCCCACATTGAAAATTCGTTTGCCTGGAGACCGCTTTTTTCAAGGAGCTTTTTCGCACCCCATCGTCACCCACCACATCCCGTGGTTCATGAAACATCTCGGAGCCAACAATGAATAACATCACCGAGACCATGCCCGACTACTCGATCGGGCAGGCCAACACACGTACCACCTTGCGCAGAAAGTCATTGATGGCCACCGGCGTCGGCAACCTGCTGGAGTGGTTCGACTGGACGATCTATACCGTCGCTTCGGTGTACATCGCCGCTGCACTCTTCGACAAAAGCAACGCCACCTCCGCCCTGCTCAACACGCTGGCCGTATTTGCCGCAGGGTTTCTATTGAGGCCCATTGGCGGCATTTTCTTTGGCATCATTGCCGACAAACTGGGACGACGCCTGGTGTTGCTCAGCACCATGCTGCTGATGGCTGGCGCCAGTCTGCTGATTGCGTTCATTCCCTCGTATGACGCCATTGGCAGCTGGGCATCAGCACTTCTGCTGCTGGCCAGATTGGTGCAAGGTTTTGCCCACGGCGGCGAGACCACCACTTCGTATGCCTATATCGCTGAAATCGCCCCCCCAGAACGTCGGGGTCTTTGGTCAAGTACCGTGTTTCTCGCCGTCGGTTGCGGATCGTTGCTGGCGACGTTCTACATGGCGCTACTGACGTCCCTGCTGTCCGTCAGCGAAATGCAGGAATGGGGCTGGCGCATCCCGTTCGCCACCGGTGGTCTGTTGGCCGTCTTCGCCTTGTGGCTGCGGCGCAACATGATGGAAAGCGAGCACAGCCCAAGCACCGCGGGGATCTCTCCCGAGTCGGCCTGGAGTCGCGGCAAAATCATTCAACATGGCATTCGCCTGTTTCTCTATGAAGCCGGCGCCACGTTGACCTACTACACCTGGGTCACGTCAGCGTCGATCTACGCCATCAGCGTCAAAGGCATGGACCCGCGCAGTGCGTTCACCATGAGCTGCATTGCACAGGTCATCTACCTGGTGTTCTTGCCGATCTCCGGCTGGATCTCCGATCAGTGGGGACGCAAGATTTCGGCGCTGATCTCTTTGCTCGGCATTGCCGCCACGCTGTTCCCGCTGTGGGGTCTGATTTCCAGTGAGCCATGGACCTTGATGGTGGCGCAGACGGCCGGTTTACTGTTGGTAGCCTTCATCACCGGCTGCAAACCGGCGTCGATCTCCGAACAGATTCCAACCCGTTATCGCACCCGCATGTTCGGGGTGTGTATTTCTCTCGGGGTCGCGGTGTTCGGTGGTACAGCCTCGTACCTGACGACCTGGCTGTACTCGGAAAACATGGGTTGGATGTTCAACATTTACCTGATCGTGGTCGCCATTATCGCCAGTGCTGTCGTGCTGATGTGGAAGAACAACCACGGCGTGCCAATCGACAAGATCTGAGCCGTATAACCTGTTGGAGCGGGTTTGCTCGCGAAGGCAACAAGTCAGTCAACATCGATGTTGAATGCCCGGACGCCTTCGCGAGCAAGCCCGCTCTTACAACGGCTTTTTTACAAGGTTCAACAGCCAGGTCAACCGCCCAGTGCGTTCACCAGCGTTGCCTGATTTTGCCACTGCGCAGTCTTGATCTGGGACAGCGCATTCTGCGCCGCCAGTTGCACCCGCTGCGCTTGCAGCACATCAAGAAACGGCGTCTCCCCCGCCTGCCAGGCCCGTTGAATTTGCGCGGCAGCCGAACTGGCCTGACTGGCCGCGCTCGCTAAAAAGGTCTGACGTTCGGCATTGCGTTGCCCGGCAGCCAGAGCCGACTCCACTTCCGAGACCGCTGTCAGTACAGTGCGTCGATAAGCCAGCAAGGCTTGCCGCGCCTCGGCGTCACGCAGGTCGACCACATTGCGTCGACGACCACCATCCAGCACCGGCACGCTGGCATTCAACCCCGCCAACCAGAACGTGGAACTGGCCAGATTGGCGGCACTCACTCCATCAATCAGCGAGCCCAAGGCCGCGGACAGACTCAAGCGGGGCAACAGATCTGCCTTGGCGACGCCGACCCGCGCATAAGCGGCAATCAGGCGTGCTTCGGCAGCGCGAATATCGGGCCGACGGCGCAACAGGTCTGCCGGAGTTCCGGCGTCCAGCAACAACACAGTGGAAACCTGCGCCGGACTGTCCTTGAACTGCTGATACAGCGTCTCGGTCGGCTGGGCCAGCAGCACCGACAACCGATGCAACGAACGCTGCCAACTGAGTTGCAGTGCCGGAACCTGGGCGGCAGTGGAGTCCGATTGCGAACGTGCACGCAGCACATCCGCTTCAGGCGTGTCTCCGGCTGCGTACAACTGCTCTGTCAGTTGCAAGGTCTCTGCCTGGCTGGCCGCACTTTGCTTGACGATCGCCAGTCGCTCCTCCAGACCGCGCGCCTCGGCATAGGCTTGAACCACCTCGGCGATCAACGCCACCCGCACACCTCGAGCCTCTTCTTCGGTCGCGTCAAGGTCAGCGTCCGCAGCCCGCACACCCTCGCGGATACGGCCGAAGAGATCGACTTCCCAGGCTGCGCTCATACCGAGTGAGGTCGGCTCGGTGATCAGCGAGTCGGTGAACCCCGCCTGATCGGCCGAGATCCGCTGGCGTGCCACACTGGCCCCGAGGTCGACCTGTGGGCTACCAGAGGCCGCCGTGATGTTGCGCAGTGCGCGCCCGGCATCGATCCGCGCCAAGGCAATTTGCAGGTCAAGGTTTTGTCCTTGGGCGCGCTCCACCAGACGGTCCAGTAACGGGTCCTGATAGAGCTTCCACCAATTGTCCGTAACACCGACCGGCCGTGCCGTTTGCGCGTTGACGAAAGAGTCGACCGGCACCTCGGACGTGGGAGGCATGACCGGCGAAGCACAGGCGCTCAGTAACGCGGCGCCCAGCGCCAGGCCTGATAGACGAAGAGAGTTATTCATGGGCCACGCCCTGTTCAGAATGGATGGGTTGAATCGTTGCCTGACGCTCGCCACCGGCCAGGCGCCGGATCAGCACATAGAACACAGGCGTGAAGAGCAGGCCGAACAGGGTCACACCGATCATCCCGAAGAACACCGCAGCGCCCACTGCCTGACGCATCTCCGAACCTGCGCCTTCAGACATCACCAGTGGCAATACACCAAGAACGAACGCCAGGGATGTCATCAGGATCGGCCGCAAGCGCAGACGACAGGCTTCGACCACAGCCTCGACGATGCCCTGCCCTTCCTGCTCTTGCTGGCGCGCGACCTCGACGATCAAAATCGCATTCTTCGCCGCCAACCCCACCAGCACGATGAAGCCAATCTGCGTCAGGATATTGATATCCAGCCCCATCAGGCGTACACCTCCTGCCGCGGCCAACAGACACATCGGCACGATCAACAGAATCGCCAATGGCAGACTCCAGCTGCCGTACTGCGCCGCCAGCACCAGGTAGACAAAGATCACGCACAGCGGGAACACCAACAGGCCCATGTTGCCGGCAGTCGTTTGCTGATAGCTCAAATCGGTCCACTGATAAGTGATACCGGCCGGCAGGGTCTCTTTAGCCAGTCGTTCCATCGTCTTGATCCCGAACTCGGAGCCCAGGCCCGGCAACGTATCACCGTTGATTTCCGCCGTAGGGAACAGGTTGTAGCGCGGGAATCGATCCACACCCAATGACTCATGCAATCGGGTGACGCTGGCAATCGGCACCATTTGACCGGCGTCGTTGCGCACCTTCACCCGTGCGAGGTCCTCCGGTGTGACCCGGTAGGGCAGATCTGCTTGCGCCGTCACTCGATAAGTACGCCCCACGAGATTGAAGTCGTTGATATAGGACGAGCCGAAGTACGTTTCGATGGCCTGGTTGATCTGGCTGCTTGGCACCCCCAGCATCTCGGCGCGCTCGCGGTCCAGCTCGACAAACACTTGGGGTGTCCTGGCCGAGAACGGCGAGTACACACCGGTCATGCCTTCGGTCGCGTTGGCGGCAGCAATCAGGCTATCAGTGGCCTTGGCCAAGGCTTCGGTCCCCAGCCCGGCAGTATCCTGCAAACGCATGGAGAAACCGCCCGTGCTGCCCAACCCCTGAACGGGCGGTGGCGTGGCAACAATGACCGTCGCACCGCTGACCACTTTCAAGCGCTCGCGCAAGTCCTCGGCAATTTTGTCTGACGTCAGCCCGTGCACCTTACGCACCGACCACGGCTGGAACACAGGCGCCAAGCCGGCCGAGTTTGAGGAGCTGGTGCCGGTCACCATCGAGAAACCAGAGAATGTCGGTACCCGGTCCACACCCGGCACCTCCAGCGCAATGGCCTCGATCTGCTGGGAAATCTCGTTGGTCCGTTCCAGCGAGGCACCGTCGGGCAACTGCACGATCACCACCAGATAGCCGCGGTCCTGAACCGGAATGAAACCTTTGGGCGTGGATACCAGCAGATAAGCCGTCGCCGCAATCAACACCGCGTAGATCACCAGCATCAACGGGGTCCGCGCTACCAACCTTCGGACACTGCCGGCATAGCGTGAAGACAGCTTCAGGAACCCGCGATTAAAACCATCGGCCCCACGTTTTAACCAACCCCTGACACCGGTTTTGGCGGCGTGGTGCGCCTCGGGCTCATGGCGACGCAGAATCATCGCCGCCAACGCGGGAGACAGGGTCACCGAGTTGAACAGCGAGATCGCCGTCGCCACCGCAATGGTGATACCGAACTGGCGGAAGAACTCACCGGAGATGCCCGGAATGAACGCCGTCGGAATGAACACCGCGCACAACACCAAGGTAATGGCGATCAACGCGCCACCGATCTCCTGCATGGTCACGATGGTCGCTTCCAGTGGGGACTTGCCATCGGCCAGATGACGCTCGACGTTTTCCACCACCACGATGGCATTGTCGACCACGATTCCCACCGCCAGCACCAGCCCGAACAGAGTCAGGTTGTTGATCGAATAACCGAGCATCGCCATGACCGCGAAGGTGCCGACCAGCGACACGGGGATGGCCAGGATCGGAATGATCGACGGCCGCCAGCCTTGCAAAAAGATCATGATCACCAGCACCACGAGGATAACCGCCTCGTAGATGGTCTTGCCCAGCTCGCCAATGCTGTCGGCAATAAACGCTGTCGGGTTGTAACCGATGCTGTACTCGATGCCCTCCGGAAACTCCTTGCCGATTTTCTCCATGGTCTCTTCAACCACCTTCATGGTGGCCAGGGCATTGGCGCCCGGACGTTGCAGCACTTGCAGGCCGATGGCCGGGTTGCGCAAGTAGTAGGTGTTGTTGACGTACGCCAGCCCGGCAATTTCCGTGCGCGCCACATCCTTGAGCCGTACCAGACGCCCCGCAGTTCCCGACTTGAGGACGATGTTGTCGAAGTCTGCAGGCTCTTTCAGGCGTCCCTCGAAAATCAGGTTTGGCTGGAAGGCCTGAGACCCCACCGGTGGCTGCGCGATGACCCCGCCGGCCACCTGAGTATTCTGCGCGCGCACGGCCGCAATGATGTCGGCAGGCGTCAGGTTGAAGGCCGCGACGCGCTCCGGGTCGAGCCAGATACGCATCGAATATTCGCGTGCGCCCAGCGGATTGATGTCGCCGACGCCGTCGATGCGCTTGAGTACATCAGCAACGTTGCGGATCGCGAAGTTCGAGACATAAAGCTGATCGTAAGTGCCCTTGGGCGACGAGATGAAAATCGTCGACAATTGCGTCGGCGACGACTTGCGCACCGTCACGCCACTGCGCTGCACGGGTTCCGGCAGACGCGGTGTGGCCAGGGCCACGCGGTTCTGCACCAGCACCTGCGCCTTGTCGACATCGGTGCCGCTCTTGAAGGTCACGGTCAGGTTCAGGCTGCCATCGGAGGTTGCCTGGCTGTACATGTAGAGCATGTCTTCAACGCCGTTCACCTCCTGCTCGATCGGGATCGCAAGTGTCTCGGCGACCGTCTGCGCCGAGGCACCCGGATAGGTCGCGGTAACCACCACCGTAGGGGGGGCGATGTCTGGATACTCGGAGGTCGGCAAAACCAGATACGCCAGGCCTCCGATGATCATCAAGACGATGGACAGCACAATCGCCAATACCGGCTTCTCGATGAATGTACGTCCCAGGCTCATAGTGACGCCTCCTGGTGGCCGGCAGTTTTCGCCGCGTGCGCCAGCGAACGATCCTCGGCCGTCGCCGTATCACCTGCACGCACGCGTTGCAGGCCATCGACAATCACCCGGTCCTGCGCCTGCAATCCACTGGCGATCTCGCGCAAACCGTCATGCAATTTGCCGAGCGTCACCGGGCGAACTTCAACCTTGTTCTGCGCAGTGAGTACGTAGACGACTTTGCGGGTCGCGTCGACGCTGATGGCAGTGTCCGGTAACAACAAGGCCGGGTAAGGCGCTTTGCTCGAGAACTGCACCCGGCCAAATTGCCCGGGACTCAGACGCAGATCCTGATTGCTGACCCGGGCACGCTGGCGCAAAGTCCCCGTGGAGGGATCAAGCCGGTTGTCGATAAAGTCCATGCGACCGGTCATGCTCGGCTCGACTTCACCCGGCAAGGCAATACGCACCTGACTCTGGCTGGCGGCGCTATTCGCCTGACGGCGGTACTTGAGGTAGCTCTGCTCATCGATATCGAAATAGATATCGATCGGATCAATCGAGACGATAGTGGTCAGCAAGGTGGCGCTGCTGTTACCGCCGTTGACCAGGTTACCTTCACTGATCAGCTTGCGGCTGATCCGTCCACTCATGGGCGCGGTGATGCGGGTGAACTCAAGGTCCAGCTTCGCTGCGCTCAACGCGCCCTCGGCACTGAGGACTTCCGCTTGCGCGGCCTGACGCGCCTGCAAGCGTTGGTCGTAGAGGCTACGAGCGATGGTTTTGGATTCGATCAAAACATTGGCCCGGGCAAACTCCTGCTCGGCGAGAGCCAGTTGCGAACGCACTTGGGACAACTTGCCCTGCGCCTGGACTACGGCCGCCTGGAAGGAGCGCGAATCGATCACGAACAGCAAATCGCCCTTCTTGACGAGTGCGCCGTCCTGAAACGCGACTTTCTCAAGGTAGCCACTGACCCGCGAACGCACTTCCACCGAGTCGGTGGCCTCGAAACGACCGGTAAAGCTGTCCCAGTCAGTGATGACCGACTTGACCGGCTGGCTGACCGTGACGCTCGGGACCGCCGGTGTACTGCTGGTGTTATCCGGACCACAACCGGTCAAGGCAACCATCAATGCAAGGCTGAGTGCCGACAACGCAGCGCCCTTGAACACCTTTGATTTGGCTGGGGAAGCTGCCGGTTTCCCGGTTAATTGAACATTCACTTTTGTGCTCTCCAAAGTTGACCTAACTGAAACATCCGTTCATTTATCCAGAACGGGTCCAATCAACTTCCAACACCACGTTCACTCAGTGATTTATTGCGTTCAACAAAAGCACCAGACTCTTCTGCGCTAACTATTAAGGACGCCGAAAGAGCGCTCAAAGCGGCAAGTACGACAACTATTTTCTTGAAGGAATTCATGCGGAGAAATCTCGGTAGTGATGAAGTTGGACAGGATTTTCCAGCACCACCAGCCGAAGATAAACCGCAGGAATACGAAAACAATATTGACTAAAAGACAAGAGAAACCGCACTAGCACGAGTGCTTTACAAACTCCATCGTGCTGACCCGGTGTCGTACGACAATGACTTATGAAACAGCTTCACTGATGGTTAAACGAATGTTTTCTACGGAAGGCGATATATCAAAAGAATGATACTAAGGCGGGATTATTCTACTTGAACAAAAAAGGAGATGGCCTGGCAGCCATCTCCCTGCACTATCAGCGGTCAATGCCTCCCAGACAGAGGTACTTGATCTCAAGATAGTCCTCGATTCCGTACTTGGAACCTTCCCGGCCAAGGCCGGACGATTTGACGCCACCGAATGGCGCCACTTCCGTTGAGATCAGCCCTTCGTTGATCCCGACAATACCGCACTCCAACGCCTCAGCCACGCGCATGATCCGGCCGATATCGCGACTGTAGAAATACGCGGCCAAACCAAACTCGGTGTCGTTGGCCATCTCGATGGCTTGCGCCTCGGTGCTGAAACGGAACAACGGTGCCACGGGGCCGAACGTCTCCTCACGGAACACCTTCGATTCGCGTGGTACATTGACCAGAATGGTCGGGCGATAGAAGCTGCCGCCTAATGGATGACGTTCGCCCCCTGTTAAAACCGAAGCTCCTCGCTCGAGCGCATCGGCCACGTGTTCCTCAGCCTTGCGCACCGCAGCATCGTCAATCAGCGGACCGATCGTCACACCGTCCTCAAAACCGTCGCCCACCTTCATGGCCTCAACGGCGACTTTCAGTTTGGCAGCAAACACATCGTAAATGCTGTCCTGCACCAACAGACGGTTAGCGCACACGCAGGTCTGCCCGGCATTGCGGTATTTGGACGCCAGGGCACCCTGTACAGCGGCGTCCAGATCGGCATCATCGAACACGATAAACGGCGCGTTGCCGCCCAGTTCCATGCTGGTCTTTTTGATGGTGGGGGCACATTGGGCCAGTAACGTGGCACCGACTTCGGTGCTGCCGGTGAACGACAATTTGCGCACGTCCGGGTTGGAGGTCAGTTCGCCACCAATCTCACTGCCTGGGCCGGTGATCACGTTGCACACGCCGGCAGGCAGGCCCGCACGCTCGGCCAGCACGGCGATCGCGATCGCCGAAAACGGTGTCTGGCTGGCCGGGCGCAGCACGCCGGTGCATCCGGCCGCCCAACCGGGGCCGGCCTTGCGGGTGATCATCGCTGCCGGGAAATTCCACGGGGTAATCGCGGCAAATACACCGATAGGTTCTTTCTGCACGATGATGCGGCTGGTCGTGGAATGGGAGGCAATGGTATCGCCGTAAACACGCTTGCCCTCCTCCGCGAACCATTCAATGAACGACGCAGCGTAGGTGATCTCGCCACGACTTTCGGCCAGCGGCTTGCCTTGTTCGGCGGTCATGATCCGCGCGAGGTCTTCGCGGTGGATGATCATCAGTTCGAACAAGTGCCGCAGTTTTACGGCGCGCTCTTTGGACGTGAGCGCACGCCACGCCGGTTGCGCGCGTTTGGCGGCGGCGATTGCCCGCGCGGTCTCGGTGACCCCAAGCGAAGGCACGCGCCCCAGCACCTTGCCAGTGGCCGGATTGGTGACGGTCAGGCTGCGCCCGGCCCCAACCTCCAACCATTGACCATCGATATAGTTTGCCTCGCGAAACAGCGAGGGGTCGTCGAGCGTCGACAGGAAGTTTGAATCGACCATGCTGTCACTCCTCAAAATTCAATCACCTGACGGACCGCGCTGCCATCGTGCAAGCGGTCGAAACCTTCGTTGATGTCCTCGAGTTTGAGCCGACCGCTGAGCAGCCGGTCCACCGGCAGCCGACCGTCACGATAGAGTTCAATGAAGCGCGGAATATCGCGCAGCGGCACACAGGTGCCGATGTAGCTGCCCTTGAGCGTGCGCTCCTCGCCCACCAGTTGAACGACATTGACCGGCAGCGTCGAGCCGGGTGGTGGCAAGCCAGCGGTCACGGTCATGCCTCCACGCTTGGTCATCTTCATGGCATTCTCCAGGGCGCGGATCGAACCGGCCATTTCGAACACATAGTCGGCGCCGCCCCCGGTCAATTTCAGAACCTGCTCTACAGCGTCCGCGTCGCCACCATTGACCACCGCCGTTGCACCGACGTCTTTGGCCAGTGCGAGCTTCTCCGGCGACAAGTCGACGGCAATGATTTTGCTCGCCCCGGCCGCTCTGGCCCCTAACACCGACGCCAGTCCGACCCCGCCCAGACCGATGACTACGGCAGTCGAGCCCACACGCAGTTGCGCGGTATTGACCACCGCGCCGACGCCGGTCAACACCGCACAACCAAACAACGCGGCTTCCACAAAGGGCAATTCGCGGTCGATCTTGACCACAGAGTTGCGCGACACCACCGCGTACTCGGCAAACGCCGAGACGCCCAGATGGTGATGGACATGACCGCCAGGACTGCTCAAACGCACTGAGCCGTTGATCAGCGTACCGGCCGCGTTCGCTTTCGCCCCCGGCTCGCAGAGGGCCGGACGACCTTCTGCGCAGGGCAGGCAATGCCCGCAACTGGGCATGAACACCATGACCACATGATCGCCCGGCGCAAGGTCACTAACCCCCTCCCCCAAGGCTTCGACCACACCTGCCGCTTCGTGGCCGAGCGCCATCGGCATCGGCCGGGGGCGGTCGCCGTTGATCACCGACAAGTCGGAATGGCAAAGGCCGGCCGCGCGAATACGCACCAGCACTTCGCCAGGCCCCGGGGGTGCCAGTTCAATTGTCTCGATCGCAATCGGTTTGCTCTGGGCATAAGGCGGCGCAACATTCATATGTCTTAGAACAGCAGCTCTGACTTGCATCTTTAGTCTCCGACGCAGCTGGACTCGATAGTGAGTACTCAGCACTATGCCGGAGGCTTCCCGCGTCAGAAACGCACCTTCGGGCGTAGCTGTTTGGAATTGAATTCGCAAAAGCAATGCGCTCCGACGGGCACGACAGCGAATCGAATTGTTATTTGAATTCTCAAATCTTGTGCCCGGCCACTGCGTTCTCTGCCAGGCATGCTGTGCTTATCCTGAACCCACAAACAACATCGCAGCGTCCTTCGAAAGAAGGCGCCTGAATGAGGGTTTCAAGATGACCGAAGCAAGCACCCGAAAAAAACTGGTCGAGGCCGCACCCCACGCCTCTTTTAATCTCGACGAGATCGTCAAGACGTTCCCCGAAACGGCCGAAACGCTCCTGGTCGACACCCGCCTGACCGATGAAGACGAAGCCAGTGCCCGCGTCTTCCGGGTTTATCACCCGACCCCTGCGCACTACCACGCCACCTGCGACGAATACCTGATTGTGCTGTCAGGGCGTGCGACCTTTTTCATGGGGGACCGCGAAGAGTTCGAGGTGGGCCCGGGCGAGATGTTGTTCTTCAAGAAGTTCACCATTCACGGCATGCCGAAGATTCTCGAACATCCGCTGTTCATGGTGTCGGTCGACACCCCGCGGCGCGATCCAAGCGACATCATTTTTGTCGATCCTTCCAGCGGCACTGCTGAATCGTTCGTGCAGGCCAAGCCATGAACAGCCACGCTCTGGAGATTTTCGCGACCTTCCCGGTCGAGCGTCCAGGCAATCCTACGGTGATGCCTGACGGGCGAGTGCTGGTGTCGGTCTCCGCCATCATCGCGCCGGATATCTCGGTGCGCGCAGTGTCGGAAGACGGCGCGCATCTGGCCTATCCCAATGAGACCTGGGCCGGAAAACCTGGCGCCGACGGACGCGGCATATCCGCGGTGATCGGCATCCGCACCGACCCTGAGGGTATCGTCTGGATACTCGATATGGGCACTGCGCAACAACAGCCTCGGCTCATCGCCTGGAATGACCAAACGCAAAGTCTGCACCGCCTGATCGTGTTGCCGCAGAACGTCCTGCGCCCCAGCTCCTTCACCCAGGACTTTGTCATCGACTGGCGACGCCAGCGCATTTACATCGCCGACATGACGATGAACCCTCAAGGTGTCAGCGACTATCCCGCCATCGTCGTGGTCGACCTGCAAACCGGGCTTTCGTGGCGATCGCTGGAGTGCTATCCGGGACTGATGCCTGGCGATGTGCCGCTGATGGTTGCGGGTAAACCACTGTCGTTGCGCACCCCCGAAGGTGAGGTCATTCCTTACCAATATGGTCTCAACCCCATCGCAATCGACCCACTGGGCCACTGGGTGTATTTCGGTTCGATGTCTGCGCGCAAGGTCTACCGCATCGCCACTGAAATCCTCGCGCAAGCCGCAGACACAGCGCTGCTGAGCGAGGCGGTGGAGTACTGGTGCGAGAAGCCGCATTGCGACGGTTTTGATGTCGATGCAGAGGGCAACATCTATGTGACCGACATCGCCAACAACGCGATCGGGCTGGCGTCGCCTGCCGGTTACCGCATTCTCGCCAAGGATGACCGTCTGCTCGACTGGCCGGATGGTGTTGAACTCGATGCCCAGGGTAAATGGCTCTACATCACGGCCAACCAATTGCACCGCCATCCACTGCTCAATGCTGGTGAAGACGACAGCCAGCCCCCCTTCCACGTGTTGCGTTTGCGGGTGGACGCACCGATGGGGGTGAGCGAAACACCATGAGCAATAGCCGTGTTCCGCCAGTGGCGATTGTACTGTTGCTGATGACAGTCAGCGCCATCGCTTTGGCGCTGGCCGAAAGCGGCGCCGGGTTCGGTGTCTGGATCTACGTCGTGATGGCCATCGCCGCCATTAAGTTCTCGCGTGCCAGGCCAGACGGGTGGCCCGGCCGCCTGTTCGACGGGTCGAGAGATTCACGGACCTTGCTGGCCCATCGTCTGTTGACCCAACTGGCGGCGCTGGTGTGCTTGCTGTCAGCCCATCATGTGAGCGAGAACGTATCGGCAGTTCTCTCGGTCGCCGGTCTTCTGCTGTTCATTCATACCTTGATACTCGCGCGTCTGCCCCGGCTTTCCCGACCGCAAAGGATGCACTAATCGATGGCGACCCGGACCTCGTTATCGGAACGCCCCGGCATGCCCGCCACCCGACCGTCGCCCGCGCCGCGGCGCCTGTCGTTGTTGATGGGCCCCGGCCTGTTGATTGCGGTGGGTTACATGGACCCCGGCAACTGGGCGACCGGCATCGCGGCGGGTGCGCAGTTCGGTTACAGCTTGCTGTTCATGGTCGTGTTGTCGAGTCTGGCGGCCATGTTGTTACAGACGCTGGCCTTACGGTTGGGCGTTGTCACGGGACAGGACTTGGCCCAGACCTGTCGACTTCACTACGGCAAGTCAGCCACGTTCGCACATTGGGCAATGGCGGAGATTGCCATTATTGCCACCGATATTGCCGAGGTTTTGGGTGCCGCGCTGGCGTTCAAATTACTGTTCAACCTGCCACTGGCCGTCGGCATTCTACTGACCGCGGTCAGCACCCTGGCCATCCTGGGCCTGAAGGGGGCTGCAAATGGCCGGGTGCAGAAGATCGTCCTGGTTCTGGTGGCGACCATTGTCCTGTGCTTTGCCGTTGAGCTGGCTTTGATCACGCTCGATACAACGGCCATGGTCCAGGGGTTCGTGCCTTCTCTGGAAACGCTGGCTCAGCCAGGAGCTCTGTTCGTCGCAGTGGGCATCATCGGCGCCACCGTTATGCCGCACAACCTCTACCTGCATTCATCGCTGGCTCGGTCCCCCGGCCGCCTCCATGACGGTCAGCAGGTCAGTCAATCGCTGCGCCGGGGTTCCAACGATACGATCCGCGCGCTTTCAATTGCCGCCGCCGTACAAGTTGCCATTCTGTTGGTGGCCGCCGCCGTGTTCCATGACAGTGGGCACACCGAGATTGGCGGCATCGAGCAAGCCCATCAATTACTTGCGCCCCTGACGGGGGGAGCCCTCGCCGCCATACTGTTTGCCCTGGCACTGCTCGCCTCCGGCCAAAGCGCGACGCTGACAGGCACCCTCGCCGGTCAAGTGGTGCTCGAAGGTTTCCTGAAGCTGAAGGTTTCATTGTGGAAGCAGCGCGTCGTCACTCGCCTGTTGGCCATTGTGCCGGCGCTGAGCGCAATCCTCTGGCTGGGGGATCGCGCAGTGGGCGATCTGTTGGTGTTTTCTCAGGTGGTGCTATCGATACAACTGCCGTTTGCGGTCTATCCGTTGATTCGTTTTACCCGCGATAAAACACTGATGGGCGACTTCGCTATTTCACGCCCGGTCGCTGTCATGGCCTGGTTGATTTTCCTGCTGATCAGTGCCGCCAATTTATGGCTGGTCGCATCAGTCATCCCTTGAACGCCCTCCTCCCCTACAGGTGAAAACATGAGTGAAGTCCACGTCTGGATTGCGATTGAACGTCCTATCGAACAGGTCTGGTCGCTTCTCGGCGGCTTTGACTGGCTGCCCCGGTGGCTCGATGTTATCGCCAGCAGCACCCTCAGTGACGGAGGACGTCTGCGCCATCTGAAAACCGCTGACGGGGCGATCATTGTCGAGCGTTTGCTTACGTTTGACGAAGATGACAAACACTACAGCTACGCCCTGCTTGAAGGGCCCTCACCGGTCATTGACTACGTCGGCACGATGTCAGCGCAGGCCGATGGCAAAGGCGGAACGCTGGCGTCCTGGTCGAGTACCTTCGTGGTCCAGGGTGGCGATGAAGCTCAGGTCACTTCGCATTTCGAGGCCCTCTATCGCGCAGGCCTGCAGCGCCTCAAGGCCGTCATTGAATCCAGCAACTGACGAATGCAGGGATTTCACCCGCGGTCCATAAAGGCTTGAAGACGCGGCACCATAAAGTCTAGGAACGTCCTGATACGCTGGGGCACATGTTGCCCGCCCTGATACAGCGCATGGACTTCCTCGCAATCATGACCGCTTTGCGCGAGCACCTCGACCAAGCGCCCCGTGGCCAGGTCTTCATCAATGTGAAAATCCGCCAATCGGGCGATCCCGACACCGGCGATGGCCATGCGCCGGACCGTCTCGCCATTGTTGGCCTGCAGGTTACCCTGGACGATCCGATCAACGATGCGGCCGCTCTGATTCATGGGCCAGACCGGACTGGAGCGGCGGAAATTGAAACTCAAACAATTGTGTTCGGCGAGATCTTCCAGGTTTTCGGGCACTCCGTGCTTTTCCAGATAATCCGGCGAAGCAACAATCTTGCGCCGAGCAATACCGATACTCCTTGCACGCAGGGTCGAGTCAGTCAACACACCAACACGGAAAGCAACGTCTGTTCGATCCAGGTACATGTCCACGATGTCATCACTCAAGGACAGATTGATCTGGATATTCGGGTGGGCCTCCCAGAAGGCCGGCAAATTGGGTTCGATCGCCATTGTGCCAAACGCAACCGAAGCATTGATGCGCACAGTTCCGCGTGCTTTTTGTGCGCCTTGGGCCAACACTCTTTCAACGTCGTCGAGCTCTGCCAGCAAAGCATTACTGCGTTCATAATAGATGCGCCCTTCATCGGTCAGCGACAGCTTACGTGTCGAACGTTCGAGCAGACGGACACCCAGACGCAGCTCCAGTCGAACAATCAATTTACTGACCGTCGAAGGTGTCATCAGCATCTGTCGCGCTGCTTGCGAAAAGCTGCCGGCGTCGACGACCCGTACAAATACCTGCATCTCGCCTGCCCTGTTATCCACGTCCGCCTCTCCACTGATTGATTAGTGAAAAAATATCACAAGCGCTTCGGGTTGATGCTTAGCAATAAGGGGCCAGACGTTCACTTATCCTGTGAAACCAATTCAATAAGCAGTGGAATCGACTGCACAATGCAGCCAGGATTTGTAAGGTTGAGTAAGCTGTGAAACAGATTCACAAATCATGTTCGGCCGGATCGGGTTATCAGTTTGCGGTGCCAGGCCTACCTTCTTGAGCAACATAAAAGAAAGGACAGGTCCCCATGAGCTCATTATTTGATCCCATCCAAGTCGGCACTCTTACGTTGCGCAACCGTATTGCCATGGCGCCAATGACACGGGCGCGGAACCCGGATGGCGTCGCCAGCGATCTCACTGCGCTTTACTACAGCCAGCGGGCCGGCGCCGGACTGATCATCACCGAAGGCACCCCCATTTCGCGCTCGGCCGAAGGCTTTTTGGCCATCCCAGGCATCTACACCACGCCACAGATCAATGGCTGGCGCAAAGTAACCCAGGCAGTGCACGCCGCCGGAGGCGTTATCTTCACGCAGTTATGGCATGTCGGACGCGTTTCTCATGTCAGTATTCAACCAGGCGGTATTGCCCCGGTCAGCTCGACCTCGCGGATTGCCCGTAACTCCCAGGCCTGGGGTTTGACTGAGCGTGGCGAGCCCGGTCCGGTCGACGTCTCCCAGCCCCGCGCCCTCACCACGCCAGAAGTCAAAGCGGTGATTCGTGACTTTGCCCAGGCCGCCGCGAATGCGATTGAAGCCGGTTTCGATGGCATTGAACTGCACGGCGCCAACGGCTACCTGATCGAACAATTCCTTAATCCGCTCGTCAATGACCGTACAGACGAGTACCGCAGCGATACCCTCGAAAACCGTTCACGTTTCTTGCTGGAAGTGGTCGACAGCGTCATCGAAGCTATCGGCGCCCAACGGACCGCCATTCGCCTGTCGCCCTTTGGCGGCCTGTTTGACATGGGGCTTTACGAGGATGTCGAAGACACCTACCTGTATATCGCCGACCAGCTCTCCCGGCGCGGTCTGGCCTATGTTCATTTCATGGATCAGCTGTCGCGGGGCAGTTCGCCCATCCCTCAGGATTTCCTGCAAAAATTTCGCGGCCACTACCAGGGCACGCTAGTGCTCGCAGGGGGCATGACCAAGGTACGAGCGGAACAATTTATTCGCGATGGAATGATCGACATCGCCGCGTTCGGTGAACCCTTCATTGCCAACCCAGATCTGGTTGAACGACTGCGCAACGACTGGCCATTGTTGAAACCGGACCGGGCGTTGAGCTATGGCGGAGACGCCCAGGGCTATACCGACTACCCGACCTATCCGATCGCTTGACGTTTGTTGCGTGGCGTTTGGGTTTGATCTGCCACCCCGCGGATCAGGAAGTCGATCAGCGCCCGGGACGCAGTCGATAGCTGGCGATGAGGCGGGAAAATCACCGAGAACGGTCGGGTTCGTCCATGCCCCCATCGCCAAACCTCCGGCGAGGGAGACATTAGCACCCAGAATCTTGCGCCCTTCTCCTCAAACAGGGGTGAGGATGCCACCAAAAGCCAGGAGTTTTTTAGGGGTAAAAACGACAAAAAATAAAAAAGGGTCGCGAGATAAAATCTCGCAACCCTTTGAAATATATGGTCGGGACGGAGTGATTCGAACACTCGACCCCTAGCACCCCATCTCCTTTTTCATACTTCTTGAAAGCTTCCAAAATTTTACTCTGGATTTTT
>LNAP01001332.1_pt1 | contig 36085 bp, 30 predicted proteins | sample 602601 | NCBI WGS metagenome assembly LNAP01 (sample SAMN02440304, study PRJNA202911) | soil metagenome | biome: Subtropical and temperate rainforests or woodlands; isolation source: soil samples (1 kg each in a 20% v/v slurry with milli Q water) were... ... | reverse complement strand
TTCGCTCAAGTTGGATTCCTTCACGCGTCAGTCGCCCCAATATGGGGGTGGGCAAGACGGTCTACAAGGGTGAAGTTGAAACTGGCGTTTTCGCCTGGTCGTTGAGCCGGCATGGCCCGATTTTGCAAGCACCACACTTCATCCCTGAATCTGGCTTTAGCGCAGGCAGAAAACTCCGACGCCGCTTTCGCAGCGCCGAAATTAACTCAAATCGATGACGGGGAGCTAGGTCTGTCGATGTTCGAAGGCGGGCCGCGTCGCTAGCGGACGAATTGGCGTCGCGGCTGTCACCAAAGGGTTCCTCAGAGGACCGCGAAGGTGCCTTGTGCCTTGGCGACCAGTTTGTCGCCTTGCATCACATCGGCCTCGACCACCAGGGTGCGGCGACCCGGGTGGAGCACCCGGGCGTGGCAGATCACGTCGCCCTCGGCGACGGCGCGGATGTAGTTGATCTTGCACTCGATGGTCGCGCTCTGCTGGTCGAAGCCGTGGGAACTGGAACAGGCCAGCCCCATGGCGATATCGACCAGGCTGAAGATCGCCCCGCCGTGCAGCTTCTGGCCACGATTGCGCAACTGCGGCGTCAGCGTCAGGGCGACGTCGGCTTCACCGACCTCCAGGCGCTGCAGACGGCAGCCGAGCAGTTGGCTGAACGCGCTTTCGGTCAAGCCGGCCGGGATCTCCATCAGCGTTTCTTCAACTGCTTGGCGTTGGCGAACAGCGACGCCATGGCGTTGTTGGTCGGGGCTGCGGCCACGCTTTCCTTGCGCGGGGCGCTGTTGCCCGACGAGCGCGGTGCCGAGCCTGGACGCGAACCACGAGCGCCGTCGATCTTCTCGCCCGGGGTGTCGCTCATGCGCATCGACAGGCCGACGCGTTTGCGCGGGATGTCGACTTCCATGACCTTGACCTTGACCACATCGCCGGCCTTCACCGCTTCACGCGGGTCCTTGATGAACTTCTCCGACAGTGCCGAGATGTGCACCAGGCCGTCCTGGTGCACGCCGATGTCGACGAAGGCACCGAAGTTGGTGACGTTGGTCACCACGCCTTCGAGGATCATCCCCAGTTGCAGGTCCTTGAGGTCTTCGACGCCTTCCTGGAACTCGGCGGTCTTGAACTCGGGGCGCGGGTCGCGGCCGGGCTTGTCCAGTTCCTGGAGGATGTCGGTGACGGTCGGCAGGCCGAAGGTCTCGTCGGTGAACTTCTTCGGATCCAGGCGCTTGAGGAAGCCGCTGTCGCCGATCAGCGAGCGGATGTCGCGGTCGGTCTCGGCGGCGATGCGCTGCACCAGTGGGTAGGCTTCCGGGTGCACCGCGGACGCGTCCAGCGGGTTGTCGCCGTTCATCACGCGCAGGAAGCCGGCGGCCTGTTCGAAGGTCTTTTCACCCAGGCGGGCGACCTTCTTCAGCGCGGCGCGGGTCTTGAACGCACCGTTTTCATCGCGGTGGCTGACGATGTTCTGCGCCAGGGTGGTGTTGAGGCCGGAGATCCGCGCCAGCAGGGCCACCGAGGCGGTATTGACGTCCACGCCGACGGCGTTCACGCAGTCCTCGACCACCGCATCCAGGCCACGGGCCAGCTTCAGCTGCGACACGTCGTGCTGGTACTGGCCGACGCCGATGGATTTCGGATCGATCTTCACCAGCTCGGCCAGCGGGTCCTGCAGGCGGCGGGCGATGGACACCGCGCCACGGATCGATACATCGAGGTCGGGGAATTCCTTGGCCGCCAGTTCCGACGCCGAGTACACCGAAGCACCGGCCTCGGAGACCATGACCTTGGTCATGCGCATGGCCGGGTATTTCTTGATCAGCTCTGCGGCCAGCTTGTCGGTTTCCCGGCTGGCGGTGCCGTTGCCGATGGCGATCAGGTCCACCGAGTGCTTGGCGCACAGCGCGGCCAGCACGGCGATGGTTTGGTCCCACTTGTTGTGCGGGACGTGCGGGTAAACGGTGGCGTGGTCCAGCAGCTTGCCAGTGGCATCCACCACCGCGACCTTGCAGCCGGTACGCAGGCCCGGGTCGAGGCCCAGGGTCGCGCGCGGGCCGGCCGGAGCGGCCAGCAGCAGGTCGTGCAGGTTGTGGGCGAAGACGTTGATCGCCTCGGTTTCCGCGTTGTCGCGCAGCTCGCCCAGCAGGTCGGTTTCCAGGTGGGTGTAGAGCTTGACTTTCCAAGTCCAGCGCACCACTTCGCCGAGCCATTTGTCCGCCGGGCGGTTCTGGTTCTGGATGCCGACGTGTTGGCCGATCATGCCCTCGCACGGGTGCATGGTGCCCGGCAGTTCGTCGCCGACTTTCAGCGCGGAGCTGAGGATGCCTTCGTTGCGGCCACGGAAAATCGCCAGGGCGCGGTGCGACGGCATGCTCTTCAGCGGTTCGTCGTGTTCGAAGTAATCGCGGAACTTGGCGCCTTCCTCTTCCTTGCCGGCGATCACGCGGGCACTAAGGGTGGCTTCCTGCTTGAGGAAATTACGCAGTTTGTCCAGCAGGCTGGCGTCTTCGGCGAAGCGCTCCATGAGGATGTACTTGGCGCCTTCGAGGGCGGCCTTCACATCGGCCACGCCTTTTTCCGCGTCGACGAAGCGTGCGGCTTCGCTTTCCGGGGTCAGGCTCGGGTCGTTGAACAGGCCGTCCGCCAGTTCGCCAAGGCCGGCTTCCAGGGCGATCTGGCCCTTGGTGCGGCGCTTTTGCTTGTACGGCAGGTAGAGGTCTTCGAGGCGGGTCTTGGTATCGGCGAGCTTGATGTCGCGGGCCAGCTCCGGGGTCAGCTTGCCCTGCTCCTCGATGCTGGCGAGGATGCTGATGCGCCGTTCGTCGAGTTCTCGCAGGTAGCGCAGGCGCTCTTCCAGATGACGCAGTTGGGTGTCATCGAGGCTGCCGGTCACTTCCTTACGGTAGCGGGCGATGAAGGGCACGGTGGAGCCTTCATCCAATAGAGCGACGGCCGCTTCGACCTGTTGTGGGCGTACACCGAGTTCCTCGGCAATGCGGCTGTTGATGCTGTCCATAAAACCACCTGACAAATTGTGAAAGCAGGCTCGCCGGCACGGAAAATTGGGCTCGGCGAGTCTGGTTGAGCGGCCTGGCGTGCGCCGCTGCCTGGATCAAAAGGCTGCCTGTTGACCCGTGAAATCGAACAATTACTGCCTGGCCGGGAAAAATAAAAAGTGGCCACGGGCGATAACGATCAGACGTTGCCTGACACAAAAGGCGGCGCATTATAACCAGCGTTCCAGTCTTCGGGGGTATCGGCCCGGTGGCGGCCGACGGCGGGTTTTCTGGCGGTCGAGGAAAAATCTGCTAACAATGCACACGGTGCGTATAACGGCAGCTACGCCATAATGCGCACCGAGATAAAAGGAGCATCTGATGAGCAGCACTGCACAAACTGCCGAAGGCGAAAAAATTCTTATTGTTGACGACGACCCGGGGCTGAGCAGCCTGCTGGAGCGCTTCTTCGTCAGCAAGGGCTACCGTGCCCGCGCGGTTCCCAACACCGAGCAGATGGACCGTCTGCTGGGTCGCGAAGTCTTCAACCTGGTCGTCCTCGACCTGATGCTGCCTGGCGAAGACGGCCTGACCGCGTGCCGCCGCCTGCGCAGTGCGAACAACCAGATCCCGATCATCATGCTCACCGCCAAGGGCGACGAGCTGAGCCGCATCAAGGGCCTGGAACTGGGCGCCGACGATTACCTGGCCAAGCCGTTCAACCCCGACGAACTGATGGCGCGGGTCAAGGCCGTGCTGCGTCGCCAGTCGGCGCCGGTGCCGGGTGCGCCGGGCAGTGAAGACGAAAACGTCACCTTCGGCGACTACGAGCTGTCCCTGGCCACCCGCGAGCTCAAGCGCGGCGCCGAAGTGCACATGCTCACCACCGGTGAGTTCGCGGTGCTCAAGGCCCTGGTGATGAACGCTCGCCAGCCGCTGACCCGCGACAAGCTGATGAACCTGGCCCGTGGCCGCGAGTGGGATGCCCTGGAGCGTTCCATCGACGTGCAGATCTCCCGCCTGCGCCGGATGATCGAGCCGGATCCGTCCAAGCCGCGTTATATCCAGACGGTCTGGGGTGTGGGTTATGTGTTCGTGCCGGATGGCACCACCACCAAGTGACCGATGATTTGTAGGAGCGAGCGCCCGGGCCGGCAAACGACCCGGGCGCTCGCATTCCGCAACTCTGCGAGCGCGACTCGCTCCTGCAAAGCGTGTAATGGCTGTTTATGAAAACCCCGCTGTGGTTCCCGCAAAGCTTCTTCTCCCGCACCCTCTGGCTGGTGCTGATCGTGGTGCTGTTCTCCAAGGCGCTGACCCTGGTTTATCTGCTGATGAACGAGGACGTGCTGGTGGACCGCCAGTACAGCCACGGCGTGGCCCTGACCCTGCGCGCCTATTGGGCCGCCGACGAATCCAACCGCGACCAGATCGCCGAGGCCGCCGGGCTGATCAAGGTAGTCGGCAGCGGTGTGCCGGCGGGCGAGCAGCATTGGCCCTATAGCGAGATTTATCAGCGGCAGATGCAGGCCGAATTGGGCGCCGACACTGAAGTGCGCCTGCGCATGCACGCCCCGCCGGCGCTCTGGGTGCGCGCACCGAGCCTGGGCGATGGCTGGCTGAAAGTGCCGCTGTATCCGCATCCGTTGCGGGGGCAGAAGATCTGGAGTGTGCTCGGCTGGTTCCTGGCGATCGGCCTGTTGTCCACGGCCTCGGCGTGGATCTTTGTCAGCCAGCTCAACCAGCCCCTCAAGCGCCTGGTCTATGCCGCCCGGCAACTGGGGCAGGGGCGCAGCGTGCGCCTGCCGATCAGCGATACGCCGAGCGAGATGACCGAGGTGTACCGCGCCTTCAACCAGATGGCCGAGGATGTGGAGCAGGCCGGACGCGAACGCGAGCTGATGCTGGCAGGGGTGTCCCACGACCTGCGCACGCCGTTGACTCGCCTGCGCCTGTCGCTGGAGTTGATGGGCAGCCACAACGACCTGACCGACGACATGGTCCGCGACATCGAAGACATGGACGCGATTCTCGACCAGTTCCTGGCCTTTATCCGCGACGGCCGCGACGAGTCGGTGGAGGAGGTCGATCTCAGTGACCTGGTGCGTGAAGTGGCGGCACCCTACAACCAGAACGACGAGAAGGTGCGCCTGCGCCTGGAGCCGATCCCGCCATTCCCGTTGCGCCGGGTATCGATGAAACGCCTGCTGAACAACCTGATCGGCAACGCGCTGAACCACGCGGGGACGGAAGTCGAAGTGGCGGCCTATGTGTCGGGCGACACCAGCGCGCCTTATGTGGTGCTGAGCGTGATGGACCGTGGCGCGGGCATCGACCCGTCGGAGCTGGAGGCGATCTTCAACCCCTTCACCCGCGGCGACCGTGCCCGGGGCGGCAAGGGTACCGGCCTGGGCCTGGCCATCGTCAAGCGGATCGCCTCGATGCACGGCGGCAATGTCGAACTGCGCAACCGCGCCGATGGCGGCCTGGAGGCGCGGGTGCGGTTGCCGTTGGGGTTGTTGTTGCCCAGGGATGCGGTTTGAAGGCAGCTACAAGCGGCAAGCTAAAAGCTGCAAGTGAGGAGTCGCTTTTCTCTTGCCGCTAAAAGCTTGCCGCTGCCCTTAACCCTTGCCCTTGGTCCGGGTCATGTTCGGGCCACCGTTTTTCTCGATGTGCTCGATGATGATCCCCGCCACGTTCTTGCCGGTGGTGGTCTCGATACCTTCCAGGCCAGGCGAGGAATTCACTTCCATCACCAGCGGCCCGTGGTTCGAACGCAGGATATCCACACCCGCGACGCTCAGGCCCATGACCTTGGCCGCGCGCAGGGCGGTCATGCGTTCTTCCGGAGTGATCTTGATCAGGCTGGCGCTGCCGCCACGGTGCAGGTTGGAGCGGAACTCGCCGGGCTTGGCCTGGCGTTTCATCGCGGCAATCACCTTGTCGCCGACCACGAAGCAGCGGATGTCGGCGCCGCCGGCTTCCTTGATGTACTCCTGGACCATGATGTTCTGCTTCAGGCCCATGAAGGCCTCGATCACCGACTCGGCCGCCGTGGCGGTTTCGCACAGCACCACGCCTATGCCCTGGGTGCCTTCCAGCACCTTGATCACCAGCGGCGCGCCGTTGACCATCTCGATCAGGTCGGGAATGTCGTCCGGCGAGTGGGCGAAGCCGGTCACCGGCAGGCCGATGCCGCGTCGGGACAGCAGTTGCAGGGAGCGCAGTTTGTCTCGCGAGCGGGCGATGGCCACCGACTCGTTGAGCGGGAACACACCCATCATTTCAAACTGGCGCAGCACCGCGCAGCCATAGAAGGTCACCGAGGCGCCGATCCGTGGAATCACCGCGTCGAAACCCTCCAGCGGCTTGCCGCGGTAATGGATCTGCGGTTTGTGACTGGCAATGTTCATATAGGCGCGCAGGGTGTCGACCACCACCATTTCATGGCCACGCTCGGTGCCGGCTTCGACCAGGCGACGAGTGGAATACAGACGCGGGTTACGCGACAGCACAGCGATCTTCATGCAACACCTGTGGCAGAGGTAGTGGACACCGGGAACACCGGTTTGTCTTGAACGTATTTGATCCCCGGGTTGACCACCAACTGGCCATCGATCAGGGCTTTGGAACCGAGCAGCAGGCGATAGCGCATGGCCTTGCGGCAGGCGAGGGTGAACTCCACCCGCCAGACCCGATCGCCGAGCGCCAGGGTGGTACTGATCACGTAGCGCACCTGCGCCTGGCCGTTGGAACTCTTGATGGTTTTCATCGCCACCAGCGGCGCTTCGCAACGCCGGTGACGCAACTGCACCACGCTGCCCAGGTGCGCGTTGAAGCGCACCCACTGCTCACCGTCGCGCTCGAACGGCTCGATCTCGGTGGCATGCAGGCTGGAGGTGCTGGCGCCGGTATCGATCTTGGCGCGCAGGCCGGCGACTCCCAAATCCGGAAGCGCCACCCACTCGCGCAGACCCACGACGGTCAAATGGTCAAATGTCTTCAAATGTGCTCAACCGCTGAGGAACCCGCTCGTACCGTCAAGCGGCCGAATTCGCGGTATTCACGCAGAATAATGGGTAAAAGGCGACAGATATCTAGGCCCGGCTCCACAGCTCCCGGACGGGCTGCCGCAGAGCCTCGCATTGTAAACCGAGCCATCGCAATTCATGGCACGAGAGAAACGGTAGTACAGTTCGAAAATATTTCAGAATGAGGAAATGCCATGGCACAAAAAGCCGAAGACGACGACAAGGTCCGTCTGGATAAATGGCTGTGGGCGGCGCGCTTCTACAAGACCCGTGCCCTGGCCAAGGCCGCCATCGAAAGCGGCAAGGTGCATCACCGGGGCGAGCGCTGCAAACCGGGCAAGGAGCCGAGGATCGGCGACGAGTATGAGATACGCACCGGTTTCGACGAGCGCACCGTGGTGGTCCAGGCCCTGTCGATCGTGCGCCGTGGGGCGCCGGAGGCGCAGGCTCTCTATACGGAAACCGAAGCCAGCATCGCCAAGCGGGAAAACGCCGCCGCGCTACGCAAGGCCGGCGCCCTGGGTGTGAGCACCGATGGCAAGCCGACCAAGAAACAGCGGCGCGACCTGTTCAAGTTCCACAGCCACGAATAAGCCCCTGTAGGAGCGAGGCTGCCTGCGATCAGTTGCAAAGCAGCGGTTGCAGCCCTCTCACTATTCCCTGGAGGGCGCATCGTCTGCATTCAATCACCGGCAAGCCGGCGCCTGCTCAGGCCGTAGCCCGCACCACGCTCAGGCGCGACAGCAACGGCAGCTTGCCCAGCAGGTTGAACAGCGGATTGGTCACCTGCAACAGGAAGTTCGAAGCCTTGGCCGCATACGGGGTGTAGTAGCCCCAGCCGAGCGCCCAGACCGCCAGCAGCACGCCGCCGATATAGTCGTCCTGGCCCCAGTGCGCGCCCGCCACCAGGCGCGGCATCATAAACAGCAGGGTCAGGCCCCAGATCACCAGGAACTGGCCGACGCCGCGGCTGAACACGCTCATGAACAGTGCCCAGATCAGCAGCACCGAAGCGTGGTCACCGGGGAAGCTCTGGCTGGAACGGTCCTTGAGCTCCCAGGTTTTTTCCCAGTGCGGGAAATAGTCGCTCATGTGCACGGCATCCTGGAGCATCATCGACGGGCTGTCGTGTTGCCAGCCCATGGCGTCGGCGAGCCTGGAGAACAACAAGCGGATAATCAGCATCAGGACCAGGATCGACAGGAAGCCGAAAAACGCCCGGCGCACGTCCACGGCCTTGAACACCCAGTCACCGCGGATCAACAGGGTCAGCAGGATCAGCCCGACTATCGCGTCAAAAGGCCTGAGGCTGGCCACGGCCCAGATATGCAGCCAGGTGGAGTTGCTCGCAAGGGGAGCATTCAGCAGGCGGAACAGCCATTCGTCGAACATTACACAAAGCATCTGCCCGCTTGGCCATAACCAGAAACCCAGCAGCGCCAGAGGGAGCAAATTGCACAACACTAGCTTGCCGAGGTTCCACCTTGCTTGGAACAAACCCGGATTGTTCATAAAATGCCTCCAATGGCAGAAAATCGCGCACCGTAACAGTGCAAAAAACGCAATTTTCATATCTTGTAACCATTTTGTCATCACTTCAGATACCCAAACCTATGACTCATTTGCCGGATACCGACTTCACCCAACGCTTCATCTTCGATGACAGCGACGCCCGCGGCGAGCTGGTGGCGTTGGAGCGCAGCTATGCCGAAGTCCTCGCCAAACACGCTTACCCGGAGCCGGTCGCGCAACTGCTCGGCGAGCTGATGGCGGCGGCCGCGCTGCTGGTCGGCACGCTGAAGTTCGATGGCTTGCTGATCCTCCAGGCCCGTTCCGAAGGCCCGGTGCCTTTGCTGATGATCGAGTGCTCCAGCGAGCGCGAGATCCGTGGTCTGGCCCGCTATGACGCGGAGCAGATCGCCCCGGACGCGACCCTGGCCGACCTGATGCCCAATGGCGTGCTGGCCCTGACCGTCGACCCGACCCACGGCCAGCGTTACCAGGGCATCGTCGACCTGGACGGCGCGACCCTGTCGGAATGCTTCACCAACTACTTCGTCATGTCCCAGCAGGTCGGTACCCGTTTCTGGCTGCACGCCGACGGTCGTCGCGCCCGTGGCCTGCTGCTGCAGCAACTGCCGGCCGACCGCCTCAAGGATGAAGAAGAACGCGCCGCCAGCTGGCAGCACATCACCGCGCTGGGCAGCACCCTGACCGCCGACGAACTGCTGAGCCTGGACAACGAAACCGTGCTCCATCGCCTCTACCACGAAGAAGCCGTGCGCCTGTTCGATGTGCAGCCGTTGCGCTTCCGTTGCAGCTGCTCGCGGGAACGCTCGGGCAATGCGCTGGTCAGTCTGGGTCTGGAAGATGCGCAGAAGCTGGTGGTCGAACACGGCGGCAGCATCGAGATCGATTGCCAGTTCTGCAACGAGCGCTACCTGTTCGATGCGGCCGATATCAGCCAATTGTTCGCCGGAGCGGGTGTCGAGTCGCCGTCAGATACTCGTCACTAAAACGTTTCAGCTCAGGTAAATCACCTGTCAAGCGCCGGATTAACGCCGTTCTGACGGGAGGGCCCTACTCTTTTTGGGCTTTTCTGGCATAATCCGGCGCACTTTTTTCGCGGTAGTAGTGCACGACTTTGGAGCACTCGGCCACTGGCCGACGGGGAACCTCATGACGCAAGCCAATAACGCCGTGTACACCGATCTGAGTGTTGATGATCTGGTCAAAGAAGCCCTGAACCGCGGTGAAGGCGAGCTTGCCGATACCGGCGCGCTGGTTGTTCGTACCGGTCACCGTACCGGCCGTTCGCCAGTCGATCGTTTCATCGTTGAAGAGCCGAGCACCCAGGACGCTATCGCCTGGGGCCCGATCAACCGCAAGTTCCCGGCCGACAAGTTCGATGCCCTGTGGGCTCGCGTCGAGGCATTCAACAACGCGCAAGAGCATTTTGTTTCCCATGTGCATGTAGGTGCTTCCGACGAGCACTACCTAGCCGTGAAGATGACCACCCAGACTGCCTGGCAGAACCTGTTCGGTCGTTGCCTGTTTATCAACCCGGCCCAGTACAACCCGGCTGGCCGTGATGAGTGGCAGGTGCTCAACGTTGCCAACTTCGAATGCGTTCCAGAGCGTGACGGCACCAACTCCGACGGTTGCGTGATCCTCAACTTCGCTCAGAAGAAAGTGCTGATCGCTGGCATGCGCTACGCCGGTGAAATGAAAAAAGCCATGTTCTCGGTGCAGAACTTCCTGCTGCCGGCCGCCGACGTGCTGCCGATGCACTGCGCCGCCAACATCGGCGAAGAGGGCGATGTGACCCTGTTCTTCGGTCTGTCCGGTACCGGCAAGACCACCCTGTCCGCCGATGAAAGCCGTTACCTGATCGGTGACGACGAGCACGGCTGGGGCGAGGGCGTGGTGTTCAACATCGAAGGCGGCTGCTATGCCAAGTGCATCGACCTGTCCGAGAAGAACGAGCCGGTCATCTGGAAAGCCATCAAGCACGGCGCAGTGCTGGAAAACGTTGTGCTGGACGACGCCAAGAAGGCTGACTACGCCGACGGCAGCCTGACCCAGAACAGCCGCGCCGCCTACCCGCTGGAGCACGTCGAGAAGCGTTCCGAGAAAAACCTCGGTGGCGAGCCGAACGCCGTGATCTTCCTGACCTGCGACCTGACCGGCGTACTGCCGCCAGTATCGATCCTCAGCGAAGAACAAGCTGCCTACCACTTCCTGTCCGGCTACACCGCTCTGGTGGGCTCGACCGAAATGGGTTCGGGCGCTGGTATCAAGTCGACCTTCTCCACCTGCTTTGGCGCACCGTTCTTCCCGCGTCCGGCCGGCGTTTACGCAGAGCTGCTGATCAAGCGCATCCGCGGCTTCGGCTCCAAGGTCTACCTGGTCAACACCGGCTGGACCGGCGGTGGCTACGGCGTTGGCAAGCGCTTCAACATCCCGACCACCCGTGGCGTGATCGCGGCCATCCAGAGCGGCGCTCTGGTCGGTGCCGAGACCGAGCACCTGGACACCATCAACCTGGACGTGCCACTGGCCGTTCCAGGCGTCGAAACCGGCCTGCTCAACCCGCGCAACACCTGGGCTGACAAAGCCGCCTACGACGAAGCCGCCAAGGCCCTGGCCGGCCTGTTCATCGAGAACTTCAAGAAGTTCGACGTGAGCGACGCCATCAAGGCTGCTGGTCCGAAGCTGTAAGCATCGGGTAAGTGGTTCAAGAAGCCGCCCTTTGGGGCGGCTTTTTTGTGGGTGTCATTCAGTCCCGTTCAAATTCCAGGCGGCTTGTTCGAGCGGCTCAATAAGCCTGATTCGACGCGACGTGTAAGGTAAATCCTGGTGTCCTGTGCAGACAGTTCAGGGCCAATCGCCTGGCCTGAGCGAAAAAGAAAAGTCGCTCGACCAGCTCGGATTTGCCTGACAGCCAAGGTCCCCTCGCACTGGTTAACGTGAGATCCCCCGGTTGAAGACCGGGGTTTCCCAGGCGACCGAGCAAAGGACTATGGCCCGCAACAAGGATGTGCCCCAGGTATGGCAGCACCACGATGCTGACGGCGGTGGTTATCGTCGCCTGCGCGATATGACGGCGAGTGAATTGGCCGAGCGTGACGATGCGCAGCAGGGTTACGAGCAGATGCTCGCTCGCCAGCAGGCCTATGAAGAGCGGCTGGCGACTACACAGGTGGAATCGCAACCAATGCCCGTCGGTTGCGTATTTGCCAAGTCTTGCAAGCTGCCGAACGCAATCATCGACTACGTCACCCCGACGGGCTTCATACCCACTGATTCGGTGGCGAATTACGGCGCGTTGACGCTGCTGGGCGGTCGAGAGGTCGAGGCGGGTGGGTGCGTGGCCCTCAAGCGCATCAGCGGCGCGCTGCCGGCCAATCTCGGTACCTTGACCCTGGGTGGTGTCTCCGCGGCGGCTGGTACCACCGGCAGTGGCCTGGGGCTGATCTCCTCGGGCGTGGCGGCCGGTGCGTTGCTGGGGCTGGTGGCTTTGCTCGCTCCATCGAGCCTGGGTGATGGCGCGCTGTACAGCGAAGAGCAGCTACGCAATCTCAAGCAAGCTCGCACCCGGCTACGCCTGCGAGTTGAACAGCAGGCCGATGGCAGTCTCAAGGGCTACGGTTTCAACACCCAGGGGCGCCGCGAGTGGGAAATGATTCCGGTGGCTGAGTTTGAGGTTCGTGATGAGCAGCAAGTGGCCGATCTGGGGGATGGCATCACCCTTATCTGGACCCCAGCTGTGGACCCTTCGAGCACCATAGGGATACCACCGCTGGAAGCGGCGCCACAGACACCTCCGATCTGGATTTTTCCGCCGACTGAGGCGGCGGAGCGGATCATCGTGAGTCCGATTTATCCGCCGGAGTATCGGGATTTTATTCTGGTGTTTCCGGTGGGGTCGGGTGTACAGCCGCTGTATGTAGTTTTGAGTGTTTCTGACCATAAATATCACCCCACTCCTCAAGGTTTGCTCCCGGCTTTCCCTGATGCTGTGCGGGTCCGGTCTAAGACGCCCGTAACTGGGGGTGGTGGACTACGTCCGCGTTGGGTTGATAGGGCGGGTAATATTTATGAGTGGGATCGTCAGCATGGCACTCTTGAGAAATACAACAAGCGCGGAAGGCATCAAGGCGAGTTTGATTACGTTACAGGTAAGCAAACAAAAGATGCAGATAAGGGAAGGAGAGTAGAACCATGATGTTCTCGGTAATGGGCTTTGAGCCTGGAAAGGATGAACTGACATTTGAAGTATCTATTAATGTGTCTGTCGACGAACTGGCTCCAGTCATGGGGTGGACAGGAGCCAGTGACTGTATTGGTGCCGACTTTCGATTAACGGCTGCTCAGATTGTTGAAATTGAGCAATTGTGTTCAGTGAGTTTTCCTGAAGGGATGGATCTCTATCTAGCATCGTCAGACGAAAATAATGGCTCTTGAGAGCTGTTGGGCGTTCACCTATGACGCACCCCAAAAGTGGATGGGTTTGTGTGCCATTTCGAAAAGGTGAGTGAGCACTCGGCAGGGGTGATCTGATTTTTACCCCGAGGACGGTGCTGATGATTCACCCGAAGGCATATAGGTGCGGCAATCCACCAACCGTTTCCGTGAGAGCTTTGCTTTTTAATTGAGGTGGCGGCGTAACGATCTATGCATCGTTCACAGCACAACACGGAAAAAACCTCTCTCCAAGGAGCAGGATGTAATGTTGAAAGTGGCTATTTTATTGGCCTTGGCGACCGCCATCGGTGCAGCTCAAGCGGATATTCAAGTCCAGGTCTTTCCATTGCCTGAAGATCTGAAAAATCTGAAGCCTGTTGCAGTTGAACAGAGCGGTGTTGAGGAAAAGAAGCGGCTGGATCGAATCGACTCGATAGCAAGGCGCTTCAATCTGAAGATGGACGAAAAATTCATTTACACAGGTGAAGTGAAGCCAAGCCCTTCGCTAGGAAAACTGGCTGTCGTCTATAAGGTTTATCCAGAAGAGGCGCAGCTTAAGGTCGTCCGAATCAACCTGAAATTTGGGGATGCGCGTATCTATTCTGTTGCCCCTGAGGAGATCAAACCCTACGCAGATTTTGAATCGAGCCCCCTCGACACAAGAGTGGCAAGCGCTGTCCTGAAACCAGGAGCATCCGCCGTCCGAGCCCGTGATTATTACAAGGATTGGTACGAAACCTATCAATCATTGCGCGTCAAACTGGCGTTAAAGGTAGTTGCAAGCGATGCCTGTGAGACAGTGAGTAGTGTTGATCTCTATCGTTTCAATGGGGATATTTTTACTGCGTTCTGCGGTAATGGCATGGAAATTAGTCAGACTCCAGCAGCGATTGAAGCAGATCAGCCAGTAGATCCTTCTTTTAAAAAATGGGTTGTTATACGCCCCAAGTAAAATCAGGCTTTCAATCGTTGTTCGGATTGTGTAGCGGTTGCAGTTTGCTCCGAACGATCTCTTCCAGCACCGTGAATCCGTACCGCCACTCCAGCCAAACGGCTTGCCGTCCGTCGCTATCCGCACCGGGTCTGCCAGGGCTTGGCCCCTGACGCAGGATTAGTCTGGCGGCGAGGCCCCTAGAAGGGGACAGGGAATCCCGTAGGCTGGCTCTTCGAGGCGTCGAATATCCAGCACTCGCGTCGAAAACTGTGTATGGTGCGCGCGAAATCTGCCGGGTACCTTTGGGTGCCGACTTCATACACTTAAAGGGAATTAGGTATGCGCTTGTTTCGCGTGACTTCGATTTTTTCGTTGTGGGCATTGGCGTTTTCGGTGACGGCGCAGCAGCTGCCGGTCGAGGTGCTGAGTGCGGTGGTCAAGGACCAGAAGATCGCCGATGCCGAAGTGCTGGTGCAGCGCAATGGGGCACAGAGCGTTGTCGGTCGTACCAATGCTCAAGGCCAGGTGACCCTGACCACCGACTTTGCGGATGACCCCAGCAACCTGCTGATCATCAAGAAACCCGGCTACTCCAACCTGGTGGTCAAGTGCCCGTGCAGCGGCATGACCTACGCCATCAGCCCGGTGATGCAGAACCTCGACGGTCTGCGCGTGGTGCTGACCTGGGGCGCGACCCCCAGCGATCTCGATTCGCACATGATCTTCCCGGGCAACAACATCTACTTCCGCAACCAGCAAGGCGATGACGCCCACCTGGACGTCGACGATATCGACGGCTACGGCCCGGAAACCATCACCCTGGAAAAGAAACACTACGGCGAAAGCTATGTGTACGCGGTGCATGACTACAGTAACCAGACCCGTCCGGAGTCCCGTCAGCTTGCCGCCAGCCAGGCCAAGGTGTTCGTGTACATGGGGCAGTCGCTGGTGCGCACCTACTACGTGCCGCAGGACCGCAGCGGTAACCTGTGGACCGTGTTCCGCATGACCGGCAATGGTGACTTCCAGGACATCAACACCCTCAGCGGCGTGACCGTCGACGCGCAGGACGTGTTGAACGAAGTGTCGCCGTTGCTCGACGACAAAGTGGAAGTTGCCACCGTTGCCGTCAGCAGCAGCGCACAAGCCGATGCGAAAACCCTGAACCGCAAGGGCGAAGAGGCTTACCACGCCGGTAACCTGCAGCAAGCCATCGACTTCTACCGTCAGGCCATCGAGCTGAACAACGGCTACGGTCAGGCCTACAGCAACCTCGGCCTGGCTTATCAGAAAGCCGGCAACACCGCCGAATCGATCTGGGCCAACCGCAAGGCCATTGCTCTGGCCAGCGGCAGCTCGGCGGCCACCGTGCGCGCCAGTTCCTACTACAACATCGCGCGCATCTACGAAGCGGCCGGCCAGTTCGCCGATGCCCTGCGTCACTATCAGTTGGCCAAGCAGCAGAAGGCCAATCCGGTGTACGACAAAGCCATCGAGCGTGTGCAAAACCGTTGATTCACGGGTGTTGATCTGACCCCCATAACGCGCCGTCCCACGGCGCGTTATGCATTTATGGAGGTTGTTATGCGGGTTCTGGTTGTTGCGTTGATGTTGTCCCTGTGGACGGCCGTTGCCCAGGCTGCCGGCCCGATGGTGTTCGCCACCATCGATCGCAGTAGCTGGCCGGGTTCGCTGGCCACGCAAGCGGGTTTCGATACCGCCTCGCGCGCGGAAATCCTGATGTTCGGCAAGGCCCTGCTGGCCAGCGAGGCGCTGGACGATGCCAGCCTCAAGCAGCGCCTGGGCGTCAAGGCGCTGGACCATCATTCGGTCGAGCAAGTGCGCGAGCGTTTCTGGATACGCCTGCTCAGCAGTTATCACAGCGCCAGCCAGGACTGTGAAGGCGCCGCCTTCTGTCCGCTGGTGCGTAACCTGGATGACTTGCGACAACTGGCCCAGGGCTTCACCGGAACGGTCAGCCCGGCCTATGACGCCTGGGCCCAGGCGAGCCGCCAGTTTCATGAGCAGTACCTGAACGAACAGCTGCGCCTGGCGGCGTTGTTCCCGCAGATCAGCAGTGAGATCGAACGTTTCGACAGCGCCGAGCTGATGGGCGACGAGTTGGCGGACCGGCAGTTTCTGCTGACCTTCGACGACGGCCCGACGGCCGCGGGCGGCCATACCGATACGCTGGCCAATGTGCTGCGGGCCAACGATCTGCATGGCCTGTTCTTCGTGCTGGGCGAGCCGTTCCAGGCGCGTCTGCGCAAGTCCTCGCCGGCGCAAATGCGTGAGTTGTACAGCGGCCAGTGCGTTGCCTTGCATGGTTGGGCGCACAAGTCCCACAGCGCCTGGAGCGAATGGCAGCAGTCCATCACCCGTTCCGCGACCCTGGTGCGCGGCACGTTGCCGGATGATTACCAGCCGCTGTTCCGTCCGCCTTATGGTCAGCGTTCGAGTGACAGTGCGGCGTTCTTCAAGGCACAGGGCATCAAGGTGATGCTCTGGGGCATCGACTCCCAGGACTGGAGCAAGAGCCTCAGCGCCAGCGCGGCGAGCCAGCGGGTGCAGACCCTGATGCTGCTGTGGCGCCGGGGGATCATTTTGTTCCACGACATTCACAACAAGGCGCCTGCTGCAGTGCCGACGCTGATCGCCGCCAACAAGAGCAATGGCGTGAAGTGGGTGGATTGCCGCGCGACGCGGTAAGAACACGACTTTTATCGCGAGCCATCGGCTGCCTGGTGGTTCGCGATACACCCTGAAAAACTCCGCATAACCCCAGCCGGACAGCATTCTGCGCCTCCCTGTATCATCCCGTATCCTTTCTTCCCCGACCTTTTCCCGACCCTGTGCCAGTCTGCAAGGCACGTCAGCGGTCAAAGGAGTGACAGCTCATGCACGACACCCTCGAACAGGTCTTCGGTTATCCACAGTTTCGTCCCGGCCAGGAGGCGGCGGTCAGCGCGGTACTGGCCGGGCGCTCGGCGGCAGCGATCTTTCCCACGGGCTCCGGCAAGTCCCTGTGCTACCAGTTGCCGGCCTTGCTGCTGCCGCACCTGACCCTGGTGGTCTCGCCGTTGCTGGCGCTGATGCAGGACCAGCTGGCGTTCCTCCAGCGCCACGGCATCGCCGCGGCGAGCATCGATTCGGCGCAGAGCCGCGACGACGCCAACGAGGTCATGGCGCGGGCGCGCTCCGGTGAGCTGAAGATCCTGATGATCTCGGTGGAGCGCCTGAAGAACGAGCGCTTTCGCAACTTCCTGCAGCAGGTGCGGATCTCCCTGCTGGTGGTGGACGAGGCGCACTGCATCTCCGAATGGGGCCATAACTTTCGCCCCGACTACCTCAAGCTGCCGGACTATCAGCGCCAGTTCAACATTCCCCAGGCACTGCTGCTGACTGCTACCGCCACGCCCAAGGTGATCGCCGATATGCAGGCGAAATTCGCCATCGCCGAGGAGGATGTGGTGACCACCGGTTTCTATCGGCCCAACCTCAACCTGCTGGTGGAACCGGTGCGCGGCCAGGACAAGCGCCGGCGCCTGGTGCAGTGGATGAGCGAGCGTCCCGGGCAGCCGAGCATCGTCTATGTCACCTTGCAGAAAACCGCCGAGCACATTGCCGAGCATCTGAGTCGCCACGGCATCCAGGCCCAGGCTTATCACGCCGGCCTGCCCCATGAGCAGCGCGAGGCCATCCAGCGTCAGTTCATGGCGGGCCAGTCCAATTGCATCGTCGCCACCATCGCTTTCGGCATGGGCATCGACAAGAGCGACATCCGCAACGTGGTGCATTTCGACCTGCCCAAATCCATCGAAAACTACAGCCAGGAAATCGGCCGCGCCGGGCGTGATGGCCAACCTTCCGACTGCCTGGTGCTGGCTAACCGCGACAGCCTCAACGTGCTGGAAAACTTCGTCTACGGCGACACGCCGGAGCTGGAAGGTATTCGTTGTGTGCTGGACGAGTTGCAGGGCGCGGCGCCGGACGGGCAATGGGAGTTCCTGTTGGGGCCGCTGGCGGACCAGAGCAACATTCGTCAGCTGCCGCTCAAGACCTTGCTGGTGCAGTTGGAGCTGCGTGGGCTGATCGCGCCGCGTTACGCCTACTTCGCCGAATACCGCTTCAAGTTCCTCGAGGAACCGCAGGTGCTGCTGGCGCGTTTCGAGGGTGAGCGCCGAGAGTTCGTGGCGGCGATCATCGAGACCTCCAGCCGTGCCCGGACCTGGGCCACGGTGAATTTCGACGCGCTGTATCAGCAACATCAGGCCGAGCGTAACCGGGTGGTGAAGGCCCTGGACTACTTCCAGGAAAAGGGCTGGGTCGAGCTGGAAAGCAAGCAGATGACCGAGGTCTACAACCTGCTGGAGACGAGCTTCGATGCCGCGATCCTGAGCCAGCAGTTGCACGCCTATTTCAAGCAGCACGAAAGCAGCGAGATCGCGCGGATCCACGCGATGCTCGCGCTGTTCGCCACCGAGCAGTGCCTGGGGTATCGCCTGGCGCAGTATTTCGGCGATGACCAGGCACCGCAGCGGTGCGGGCATTGCTCGGTGTGTCACGGTCAGGTGGCTCGCTTGCCGGAGCCGCCAGCCTTGCCCGCGCTTGTGGATAAAAACTTCGAAGCGCTGTGCGGTGAATTTATCCACAGGCACCAACAGCACAGCGGCACGGTTCCAGGGGCGGAACGGTTGACGCGTTTCCTGTGCGGGATCAGCGTGCCGCTGTTCACCAAGCTCAAGGCGCGGTCGATCCAGGGTTTTGCGGTACTCGAGGATTACCCCTACGCCGAAGTGCGCGATTGGGCTGAACATCACCTTCAGGGTTGATGCCTGCCCGATCCATCCGCTGAATGCCGCTCATCACAGGAATAAATTTCAAAAATACCCTGGGCCTGATTATGGTGGTTTGCGTCTTCGAGCCACCTACAAGGGAGCCACTATGAGCCAGATCGAAATTCAGCGCGCCGCGGTGATCGGTGCCGGGACCATGGGCCGCGGGATTGTGATGTGCCTGGCCAATGCCGGGGTCGCGGTGCAGTGGGTGGACAACAATCCGCAGATGCTCGAACAGGCGCTGACAGCGGTGAGCGAGACTTATGCACACAACGTGCGTCAGGGCCGGATCGATCAGGCAGAGGCCGACGCGCGCCGGGCCCGGGTAAGCGCGGCAGCGGATTACCTGGCGATCCGCGATGTGGACCTGGTGATCGAGGCGGTCTACGAAAACCTCGAGCTGAAGCAGAAAATCTTCCGCGAACTCGATGGCCTGCTCCAGCCGCGGGCGATCCTCGCCAGCAATACTTCGGCGCTGGATATCGACGCCATCGCCGCGGTCACCCGGCGACCGCGGCAGGTGCTGGGCCTGCATTTCTTCAGCCCGGCGCACATCATGAAGCTGCTGGAAATCGTGCGCGGCGCCGCGACCGCACCGCAGGTGCTCGAGGCCGCGCTGGCGCTGGGCGAGCGCATGGGCAAGGTCAGTGTGGTGTCCGGCAACTGCCCTGGATTCATCGGCAATCGCATGTTGCGTACCTATGTGCTGGAGGCGCGCAAGATGCTGCTGGAAGGGGCTTTCCCTTATCAGGTGGATGCCGCATTGCAGGGCTTCGGTTTTGCCATGGGCCCGTTCCGCATGTATGACGTGGTTGGCATCGACCTGGAGTGGCGCGCCCGGCAACTGGCCGGCAAGGGCCAGGAGGCGCACGAAGTGCAGGTGGATAATCGCCTGTGCGAGGCGGGCCGGTTCGGCCAGAAGAGTGGCAACGGCTATTACCACTATGAGCCCGGCAGTCGCCAGGCCGAGCACGATGTGCAGGTCGATGCTCTGGTTCAGGAGGTCAGCGAAGGCCTGGGCTACCGTCGTCGCGATGTTGGCCTCGAGGAAATCCTCGAACGCTGCCTGCTGGCGCTGGTCAACGAAGGCGCGAAGATCCTCGAGGAAGGCATCGCCGGCTCGGCACAGGATATCGACCTGGTGTACCTCAACGGTTATGGCTTCCCGGCGGACAAGGGCGGGCCGATGAGTTGGGCGGACCGGCAGGGGCTGGTGGCAATCCAGAAAGACTTGCTGCGGCTGCAAGCCGAGTTGGGCGCGCATTGGAAGCCGGCGCGGTTGATTGACGAGCTGGTGCAGGCTGGCAAAGGGTTTGCCGATCACCGGGCCATCGGTTGAAATAGTCGATCGCCTGACCGACCACAGCAGGGTCGCCTTCCAGACACCTCACCTCCGAGAACCCGCCAATGACCGACCGCATGCCGCAACGCACCGACTACCGCCACTTCCAGCCCATCATCACGCGTTGGCACGACAACGATGTGTACGGTCATGTGAATAACGTCACCTACTACAGCTTCTTCGACACGGCAGTGAACACCTACCTGATCGAAGAGGGCGGCCTGGATATCCATGACGGCGAGGTGGTGGGTTTCGTGGTGAGTTCGGCCTGCGATTACTTTGCCTCGATCGCTTTTCCCGAGCGCATCGAGATCGGCCTGCGCGTCGGCAAGCTGGGTAACAGTTCGGTGCAGTATGAGCTGGCGGTGTTCAAGGCGGGGGAAAGCGATGCCTGCGCGGCGGGGCGCTTCGTGCATGTGTTCGTCGATCGGGCATCGAACCAGCCGGTGGGGATTCCCGCCGGGCTGCGTGCAGCGCTGGAACGCTTGCTGATGTAAGGCACAAAAAAAACCGCAGCTTCAGGCGGCTCCTGGGGGTTCATCCCGGGGGTGATGAACCCTGTCTGGCAGGAGCTGCCGTCAGGCTGCGGTCTTTGTGTCAGCGGGCTGCGACCGTTTCAGGTCTTAGTCGCGCCAGTGACGCTTGTGCTTGCGATGCCCGTAGGCATGGCCACGACCCGGGTGGCCGTCGCGATAGTAGCGACGATCGTCGTAGTCGCGATCACGGTAGCGGCGATCGTCACGATCGCTGGAGTTGCCCAGGTGGTTACCCAGCGCGCCGCCGACGCCACCGCCCGCCGCTGCGCCGATCAGGCTGCCAGTGGTGCCCCCCATGCTGCGACCGACCACGTTACCGCCGGCTGCGCCCAGCGCACCACCGATAGCGGCTTCGCCACGGCTGCGTCTGTCGGCACCCACGGCACTACCGCCCGCGCCGCCCAGGGCCGCACCGATGGTCGAACCGGTGCTACCACCAATCGACTGACCGACGACCGAGCCTAGAACCCCGCCCAATGCGCCGCCCACACCTGCTTCTGTGGTGCCGCCGGCAGAGGCGATGCCGCTGACCAGGCCAAGGGACAACAAGAGAATCGAGGAGAACTTCATAGAGGAGCCTCAAAGGGATGACGGCGCGATCCTGAGGCTGTATTGAGGCGCTTACAATCAAAATCCGACGAATAGCACGAGTTGTACACAATCTCGTAACTTATTGTTTTTAGTAGGGAACTTATCCCGTTTTTGCGAGTCTGTAGCTACTTGGAAAAGGCCGCTTCTGGATGGAAACGGCCTTTTTTGTGCCTGCGATTTGGTTGGCGCTGGTACATCTCGCGGATCGTAGCCGCTGCCGCAGGCTGCGATAAGGCGCATAGCGCCTTCCAGCGTCATCAAGAACAACGCTTCCTGCGGAGACGATTGCAGCCTGCGGCAGCGGCTACAGGGCCAATGAGTTCGCCGATCAGGCCGACCGGGCCATGATCAAGCCGCTGTCGCTGGCCGCCTCCAGGCGGATCGCGACGAACTTCGAGGTCGGGGTGTAGCTGCCGTCCCCGATGCTTTCCAGCGGCACCAGCGGGTTCACCTCCGGGTAGTAGGCCGCGGCCTGCCCCGCCGGAATATCGAAGGCCAGCAGGGTGAAACCCTTGACCCGACGTTCGCGACCGTCATCCCACAACGAAACGATGTCGGCTTTCTGCCCCGGCTTGAAGCCCAGGCGGATGATGTCGGCTTCGTTGACGAACAGCACGTCGCGCTGGCCCTTCACGCCACGATAGCGGTCGTCCAGGCCGTAGATGGTGGTGTTGTACTGATCGTGGGAACGCATCGACTGCATGATCAGGTCCGGCAACTGCCCGGTGGCGCGGGTGCGCTCATGCACCAGATCCTTGGGCAGCAGGTTCGGGCGGAAATTGGCGCGGCCCGACGGAGTGTTCCAGCGCCGCGCGCCGGCCGAGTTGCCAAGGTAGAAGCCGCCAGGGTTTTTCACCCGCTCGTTGAAGTCCTTGAAGCCGGGAATGGTGTCGGCGATCAGGTCGCGGATGCGGCTGTAATCGGCCACCAGCCAGTTCCAGTCCACCGGGTGGCTGCCCAGGGTAGCGGCGGCGATGCCGGCGAGGATCGACGGCTCTGAACGCATCTGCGGTGACAGTGGCTGCAACTGGCCGTTGGAGGCGTGGACCATGCTGAAGGAGTCTTCCACGGTCACTGCTTGCGCGCCTTCGCTCTGCAGGTCGATGTCGGTGCGGCCCAGGCACGGCAGGATCAGTGCCTCCTTGCCGTGGGCCAGGTGGCTGCGGTTGAGCTTGGTGCTGATCTGCACGGTCAGGTCGCAGTTGCGCAGGGCCTGGAAGGTCCGCGGGCTGTCCGGGGTGGCCTGGGCGAAGTTGCCGCCCAGCCCGATGAAGACTTTCGAACGGCCTTCGAGCATGGCGTGGATCGCCTCGACCACGTTATGGCCGTTCTCGCGCGGCACCTTGAACTGGAAGCGTCGCTCCAGGGCGTCGAGGAAGGCCACCGGCGGCTGTTCGTTGATGCCCATGGTGCGGTCGCCCTGCACATTGCTGTGGCCACGCACCGGGCACAGGCCGGCGCCCGGACGGCCGATGTTGCCGCGCAGCAGCATCAGGTTGGCGATTTCCTGGATGGTCGGCACCGAATGGCGATGCTGGGTGATGCCCATGGCCCAGCACATGATCACGTTCTTGCCCTTGGCGTACATGCGCGCCGCGCGCTCGATCTCCACCAGGGTCAGGCCGGACTGCTCGACGATCTCGTCCCATGGGGTGTCGTCGATGACGCTCAGGTAATCCAGCACGGCGGCGGTGTGTTCATTGAGGAAGTCGTGATCGAACACCGCCGGCGCGCCAGTCTTCTGGGCGTCGCGTTCCCATTGCAGGAGGAACTTGGCCATGCCGCGCACCACCGCCATGTCGCCGCCCAGGGCTGGGCGGAAGTAGGCGGTATTGGTCGGCTTGTTGCCGTTGGTGAGCATTTCGATCGGGTGCTGCGGATGCTGGAAGCGTTCCAGGCCGCGCTCTTTCAGCGGGTTGATGCAGACCACCTGGGCTCCGCGTTTCACTGCTTCGCGCAGCGGCTCGAGCATCCGTGGGTGGTTGGTGCCGGGGTTCTGGCCCCAGACGAAAATCGCATCGGAGTGCTCGAAGTCGTCGAAGGTCACGGTGCCTTTGCCGACGCCGACGCTTTGCGCCAGGGCCACGCCGCTGGCCTCGTGGCACATGTTCGAGCAGTCGGGGAAATTGTTGGTGCCGTAGGCGCGCACGAACAGCTGGTACAGGTACGCCGCTTCGTTGCTGGCGCGGCCCGAGGTGTAGAACTCGGCCATGTCCGGGCTGGGCAACGCTCGCAGGTGTTTGCCGATCAGGGCGAAAGCCGCTTCCCAGCTGATGGGTTTATAGCGGTCGGTCTCGGCGTCGTAGCTCAGGGGCTCGGTCAGGCGGCCCTGGTATTCGAGCCAGTAGTCGCTCTGCTCCAGCAGCGAGCTGACACTGTGCTTGGCGAAGAACTTGCCATCCACGCGGCGTTTGGTGGCTTCCCAGTTCACCGCCTTGGCGCCGTTCTCGCAGAACTTGACCATGCCGCTTTCCGGCGAGTCGCCCCAGGCGCAGCCCGGGCAGTCGAAACCGCCGTTCTGGTTGGTCTTGAGCATCATGCGGATGTTTTTCAGTGCGTTGTCACTCGTCAGCCAGGCCTGGGCGACGCTGATGAGCGCGCCCCAGCCGCCGGCCGGGCCCTTGTAGGGCTTGTAGCGCGGGGTGGGTGTCTGGTCGGCTTGATGATGAGTGGTCACGCTTGTTTCTCCATCGCAGGGCTATAGACCCGTGGCGCACTTTTTTGTGGCAGGTGAATGAGGTTGAGGTTGTGCCGGCGTGCCCATTGCAGGGCCAGGCCGGTGGGCGCCGACAGGCTGACCAGGGTCTGGATGCCGGCACGCAGGACTTTCTGGATCAGTTCCAGGCTGCAACGGCTGGTGACGATGGCCACGCCGCCGGCAGTAGGTATGTTCTGGCGGATCAACGCACCGATCAGCTTGTCCAGCGCGTTGTGCCGGCCGATATCTTCACGGCCCAGCAGCAGCTCGCCCTGGGCGTTCATGAACACCGCCGCATGCACTGCGCCGGAGTGCTGGCCCAGGGGCTGGAAGGCGCTGATGCGCTGGCGCAGGCCATCGAGCCATTGGGCCGGCGGCAACGGCGCGCCGGGTAGCACCTTGAGGTCCGGCAGGGCCTGCTCCACGGCTTCCACGCCGCACAGGCCGCAACCGCTGGTACCGGCCAGTTGCCGGCGTTGTTGCTTGAGGTTCCAGAAGGCGCGGCTGGAGATCTGTACCTGGGCGTATTGGGCCGAACCGCTGCCGCTCAGTTGCAGGTCATAGATGTCCGACGCGTCGCCGATGATGCCGCTGCCGAGGCTGAAGCCGACGATGAAGTCTTCCAGGTCGCTGGGGGTGACCAGCATCACGGCCTGGCTGATGCCGTTGTAGGCGATCGCCAGCGCGACTTCCTCGGCGAGCGCGGTGCTGGCCGATTCCGTGTGGTCGAGGTTGCTGTAGCGGTAGTTCTGACTGGCGGCGGGCGCGGGCGTTTTCGCAGTGGGCGTCGCGCAAGCCGGGCGCTGGGGTTTCATGGGGCATCACCGGCGGAATATCCAGCCCTAAGACTAAGCGCGTCAAAGTGTCGCGTCTAATTGCTAGTACTGATGTGCCGATAGATGCCGTCGATCAAGGCTCGCTCGGTGATTTCTGCTGCAGGGCAAAGCACGCCTCGGCGAGGGCCGAGCGCGGTGCGCTGCGGCGCATGATCAGGCCCAGGTGCGCCAGGGTGTTGGCGTCTGCTATGGGTTGCAGGCGCAGGTGTTCGGTGAGGGCTTCCAGGCCGCCGTCCAACGGCATGATCGCGCAGCACAGGCCGCCATGTACGGCTTGCAGCAGTTGATGCACGGCATCGGTCTGCAGCAGCGGTTGTGGGGTGAGGCCGCGACTGTGGAAGTTATGGTCGATGGACTGGCGAAAATGCATGCCGCTGGTCAGCATGCCCAGCGGCAGTTCGATCACGGCCTCCCAGCTCAGGGGCTGCTCGCCGAAGCTGAAGAAGCGTTGGTCGTAGAGCAGGCCCATGCGGGTTTCGCCGAGGGCCAGGGATTCGAAGCGTTCGCTGTCCAGGCGCTCCAGGTAGGAAACGCCGATATCCAGGCGATTGCTCGCCAGCTGTTCGAGGATCTGCTCGGAACTCAGCGCCGACAACTCGAAGCGCACGTTCGGGTGCGCCTGGTGCAGGCGCTGCATCAGTGGCAGCGGGTCGAAGCTCGACAGCGGCACCACCCCCAGGCGCAGGGTACCGACCAGATTGCCGCGACAGGCGGCCGCCTCGGCCTGCAGCCCGTCATAGGCGGCCAGTACGCTGCGGGCCCAGGCCAGCACCCGTTCCCCGGGGGCGGTGAACCCTTCGAAACGCTGGCCACGGTTGACCAGCGGCAGCTCGAGCTCTTCCTCGAGGTTGCGCAGGCGCATGGACAGGGTCGGCTGGGTGATGTGGCAGCGCGCGGCGGCCTGGCCGAAGTGGCGGGTTTCGTCGAGAGCGATGAGGAATTTCAGCTGTTTGATGTCCATCTTCGCTTCCTGGGCGCGGGGGGAGGCGATTCTAGCGTGCTTGCCGTGCACAGAGTCATTGGTCGATTTTGAACCTCGTCTCTGAAGGCTGGTCTAGTCTTTCGCGTCTGGACCTATTAAACCCAAGGAGTGTGCACCATGAGTATTTTTAGCTTTGTGAAAGAAGCGGGCGAAAAGCTTATCGATTTGTTGACGCCGGGTAACGCCAATGCGAGCGAACAGTTGAAGGAGCACATCGCCAAGGTCGGCCTGGGTAACCCCAACGTCCAGGCTACCGTGGAAGGCGACAAGGTCATCGTGACCGGCGAAGTGGCCAGTCAGGAAGAGAAGGAAAAGATTTTGCTGGCCGTGGGCAACATCGAAGGCGTCGGCAGCGTCGACGACCAGATCACCGTCACCGGTCCTGTGGCGGCTGCCGCGCGTTTTGTCACCGTGAAAAAAGGCGACACCCTCAGCGCCATTTCCAAGGCCGTGTACGGCGACGCCAACAAGTACAACAAAATCTTCGAGGCCAACAAGCCGCTGCTGTCGCACCCGGACAAGATCTATCCGGGCCAGGTACTGCGCATTCCCGAGTAATGCTCGGCCTGTAGCCGCTGCCGCAGGCTGCGATCGACTGTGAAACAGTCGTGGCGATGTCGATCGCTGAAGGTCCTTCGGACCTTATTGCAGCCTGCGGCAGCGGCTACAGGATTGCTCTACAGCCCCTCGATCAATTCTCGATAATCCCCCAGCGCGGCAAACTCCGCCGTGTCTTTCGGCCCCTTGCGGCTGTCCGGTTCACTCACCGCCAACAGATGGGCCACACCGAAATTCCGCGCGCTGCGCAGGATCGGCAGGGTGTCGTCGATAAACAGGCTGCGTGCCGGATCGAAGTCGATATCCGCTTGCAGCGCGTCCCAGAACTGCGGGTTCTCCTTGGCGAAACCGTAATCGTGGGAACTGATCAAACGTTCGAAGTAGGGCGCCAGCTCGACTTTTTCCAACTTCAATGACAACGAGTCGCGGTGCGCATTGGTGATCAGTACCACGCGTTTGCCGGCCTGCTTGATCGCCGCGAGAAAGGTATCGGCGTCCGGGCGCAGGGAGATCAGGTGGGCGGTCTCCAGCTTCAGTTCGCGCACCGGCAACTTCAGTTCGGCGCTCCAGAAGTCCAGGCAATACCACTGCAATTGTCCGGCGTTACGCTCGAACAGCGGCTGCAGTTCCATTTCCGCCATGGCGCGGCTGACGCCATGCAGCTCGGCATAGCGCTGGGGCAGGTGCTCCATCCAGAAGTGGTTGTCGTAGTGCAGGTCCAGCAAGGTACCGTCCATATCCAGCAGAACGGTATCGATGTCGCGCCAGGGCAGTGAAGGCATGGAGAACGTCTCGAACGGTAGAAAGATATCCGACACAAACAATCGGGAAAGCCGCGTTATAGTAGCGCGTTCACGCCAAGGAGCCTTTGTATGCGCCAGAAACCCACCGTACTCGCCCGCGAGATCGTCGCCACCAGCCGTCTGTTTTGCGTCGAAGCGGTGCAGTTGCGCTTTTCCAACGGTGTGGAGCGCACCTACGAGCGTCTGGTGGGCAAGGGCGCGGGCTACGGCGCGGTGATGATCGTGGCGATGCTCGATGCCGATCATGCGGTGCTGGTCGAGGAATATTGCGGCGGCACCGACGCCTATGAGCTGTCCCTGCCCAAGGGCCTGATCGAGCCCGGCGAGGATGTGCTGGCGGCCGCCGAACGTGAGCTCAAGGAGGAGGCCGGTTTTGGCGCGCGGCAGTTGGAGCATCTGACCGAGCTGTCGTTGTCCCCCGGCTACATGAGCCAGAAGATCCAGGTGGTGCTGGCCACCGACCTCTACGAAGAACGGCTGGAGGGCGATGAGCCCGAGCCGATGCGCGTGGACAAGATCAACCTGCGCGAGCTGTCGAGCCTGGCGCAGAACCCGCAATTCACCGAGGGCCGCGCCCTGGCCGCGCTGTACCTGGCCCGCGACCTGCTGACCCAGCGCGGCGCCTTTCAAGCATGAGCGAACAACCGATGAATTTTCCCCACCCATTGCTGGCGCCGGTGATCGACCTGGCCTTGAAGGCCGGCGAGGCGATCCTGCCGTTCTGGCGCGCCAACGTCGCCGTCACCAGCAAGGCCGATGAGTCGCCGGTGACCGCGGCCGACCTGGCGGCCCACCACCTGATCGTGCAAGGCCTGATCGCGCTGGATCCGAGCATCCCGGTGCTTTCCGAAGAAGACGCCGATATCCCTCGGGACGTGCGTGCCGGTTGGCAGCGCTGGTGGCTGGTGGACCCGCTGGACGGCACCAAGGAATTCATCTCCGGCAGTGAAGAGTTCACCGTCAATATCGCCCTGATCGAACAGGGGCGGGTGGTGTTCGGCGTGGTGTCGATGCCGACCAGCGGTCGCTGCTATTTCGGCGGCGCCGGCCTCGGGTCCTGGCGCGCGGACAAGGGCGAGGCGCCGGTGGCGATCCACGTGCGTGACAGCCTGACGGCGGGCGAAGCCTTCACCGTGGTCGCCAGCCGTCGGCATACCAGCCCCGAGCAGGAACGTCTGCTGGCCGGCCTGAGCGCGACCCTGGGCGAGTTGCAGTTGGCGAACATCGGCAGTTCGTTGAAGTTCTGCCTGCTGGCCGAAGGCGCGGCGGATTGTTATCCGCGACTGGCGCCGACTTCGCAGTGGGACACCGCGGCGGCCCAAGGCGTGCTGGAGGGTGCTGGAGGCGAGGTGCTGGATCTGAGTGGCGCGCCGTTCTGCTACCCGGCGCGGGAATCGCTGCTCAATGGCTTCTTCCTGGCGCTGCCGGCCAAGGCCGCATGGCGTGGGCGCTTGCTGGAGCTGGCGCGAGGCTGATCTTTGTAGCCGCTGGCGCAGCCTGCGATCGGCTGCGCAGCAGTCGTAAACCGGTCCGCGCGGTGTGTCAGACAGAATATCGTCAGTCGATCCACGGCCGCTTCGTCGGAGTGCCGCCTAGCCCAATCGCAGGCTGCGCCAGCGGCTACAGGGTTACCGGTGCAACACGTATTGCCCGGTGAAGCGCACCGCATCTTCATCGCTGCCGGCATTCACCACCCGGGTGTGCAGGATCAGCCGCGCGCGACCGTAGCGCTCATACATAGTCACGAACCGGTGCCACACCTCTTCGCTCGGCGCGGCGCAGATCGCCGTGGCGTCGCTGGTCACCGGCAGCGGGTAGTTGATCTGCCCTTCCTGAATCACGATGTGCCCGTCGTCGATCCCCGCTTCTTTCAACCGCAGGTGCAGCCAGCCCCAGCCGGCCAGTACCGCGCCGCAATAGAGGCTGCCGCCGAACATGGTGCTCTTGTGGTTGACGTTGGCTTCCAGCGGCAGCTGCAGGCGCAGCTCGTGTGCGTGCCAGTCGAGCACTTTCAGGCCCATGTCCCGCGTCAGGGGAATGTCGTGATGGAGGATGGATTCCAGGTGACGACTGTCGCGGTTCATGCAAGGCCTCGATGGTGAAAGGGGTGCTTTAACAAGGTTAGTCGGCATCGTTCAATCGATGTCGTCGCTACCAGAACTGGCGCTGCTGTCGCCGAAGCTCAGGCCGTGTTTGCGCAGTTTGTCATGCAGGGTCTTGCGTGGAATACCCAAGGCTTCGGCGAGGCTGCGCAGCGAGTTGTGGGAGCGGGCCAGCTCGGCGGCGATCAGGCTCTTTTCGAAGTTCTCCACCTGTTCGCTCAGGCCGCCCTCGACCAGCGTCGGCACCGGCTGCGAGGCGCCGCCATCCGCCGCGCTGTTGTCCAGGGCCAGCTCCAGGCCGAGGGCGAAGCGTTCGGCGGCGTTCTGCAGTTCGCGCACATTGCCCGGCCAGTTGTGGCGCAGCAGCAGGGCGCGCTGCCCCGGTTGCAGTTCGTGGGGCGGCAGGCCGTGGCGGGCGCTGGCTTCGTCGGCGAAATGCTGGAACAGCAGCAGGGCGTCTTCGCCGCGCTCGCGCAACGGTGGAATACGCAGCGGCGCGACATTCAGGCGGTAGTAGAGGTCGGCGCGGAAGCGTCCCTGGTCGGCCGCCTGGCGCAGGTCTTCCTTGGTCGCGGCGATGATGCGGATGTCCAGCGGGATCAGTTGATTGCCGCCCAGGCGCTCCACCACTCGCTCCTGCAGCATGCGCAGCAGCTTGACCTGTACATCCAGGCTCATGCTTTCGATTTCATCGAGGAACAGCGTGCCGCCGTTGGCGAATTCGAACTTGCCGATGCGGCGTTTCTGCGCGCCGGTAAAGGCCCCCGGCTCGTGGCCGAACAGTTCGCTTTCGACCACCGATTCGGCCAGGGCGCCGGCGTTGATCGCCACGAACGGACCGTTGCGCCGGCTCGACAGGTCGTGCAGCGCCCGCGCCACCACTTCCTTGCCGGCGCCGGTCTCGCCGAGGATCAGCACGTCGGCCTTGGTCGCCGCCAGGGCGCCGATCTGCTCGCGCAGACGCAGCATCGGCGCGGACAGCCCGACCAGCCGTGCGCTGAGCTCCTGGCGGTCGCTCAGGGCCAGGCGCAGGCTGCGGTTGTCCAGGACCAGGCGGCGCAGGGCCAGGGCCCGACGCACGCTGTCGAGCAGGGCATCGCTGGCGAAAGGTTTCTCCAGGAAGTCATAAGCCCCGGCGCGCATCGCCTGCACCGCCAGCGGCACATCGCCGTGGCCGGTGATCAGCAGCACCGGCAGCTCAGGATCCTGGCCGTGCAGTTCGCTGAGCAGTTCGAGGCCGTCCATGCCGGGCATGCGGATGTCGCTGACCACTACGCCCGGCCAGTCGCGCTCCAGCCGTGCGGCCAGGCCCTGGGCTTCGCCCAGCGGCAGGATCTTCAGCCCCGCCAGGTCCAGGGTCTGGCTCAGGGCCTGGCGCAGGTGCGGATCGTCGTCGATCAACACCACCTGCACGTCACTGGTGATCGGTGTACTCATACGCTGCGGTCCTCGGACGGTTGCAGGCTCACTCCCGGCGCGCCGGCGCGCAGCCGCAGGGTAATCAGGGCGCCGCCTTCGCGGTGGTTGGAGAACGACAATTCACCGCCAAAGGCGCGCATCAGGGTGTCGCAGATCGCCAGGCCCAGGCCAAGGCCCTGGGTACGGGTCTTGGTGGTGTAGAAAGGCTCGCCGGCGCGGCCCAGGGCTTCCATGCAGAAGCCCGGACCGTTGTCGCGAATGTACAGATTGACGCCCGTGGCGGTGGATTCGGCACTCAGCCAGAGTTTGCGCGGCGGGCCTTTTTCGGTCAGCGCATCCAGGGCGTTGGCCAGCAGGTTGCCGAGCACCTGGCGCAGGCGCGTCTCCCCGGCCTCGACCCACAGGGTGGCCGCCGGCAGGTCGCGGATCAGCTCCACTTCCATCGCCCGTCGACGCTTGGCCAGCAGCGCCAGGGCATCGTCTAGCGCCGGTTGCAGGGCAACGCTTTCCGGCGCGTGGCGGTCGCGGCGGGCAAAGGCGCGCAGGTGGGCGATGATCGAGGCCATGCGCCCGGTCAGTTCGCTGATCAGCTTGAGGTTGCCGCGGGCGTCCTCGGTGCGCTGGTGGTCCAGCAGCACCTCGGCGTTTTCCGCGTAGCTGCGGATCGCCGCCAGCGGCTGGTTGAGTTCATGGCTGATGCTTGCCGACATGGTGCCCAGGGCCGAGAGCTTGCCGGCCTGCACCAGGTCGTCCTGGGCGCGCACCAGTTCCTGCTGGGCGTGTTCGCGCTCCAGCACTTCCTGTCTGAGGCGGCGGTTGAGGCCTTCCAGGTCGCTGGTACGTTCGGCCACGCGCATTTCCAGCTCGCGCCGGGCCTTGGCTTCGAAGGCGATGCGCTCCAGGTAGTGGCGACGGCGCTGCATCATCAGCCCGAGCAACAGCATCAGCACCAGCAGCGTGGCGCCGCCCACCGCCACCACCGTGCGCACCGGGCGGTCGATCAGGGTGCGCGGGGCGAGGATGCTCACGCTCCAGCCGGTTTCGTCGATCTCTCGGGTCTGGGTCAGCCAGGCGCTGGAGTCGAGGTTCAGCGGCCGTGGATCGCGGGTCGGGTAGGGCTGGATGGCGACTATGGCCTTGCTTTCGTCTTCGCTCAGCGGGCGGGTCGAGCGGAAACGCCATTCCGCCCGCGAGGTGAGAATCACCACGCCATTGTGGTCGGTGACCACCAGTTGCTCGGGGGTCTTGCCCCAGAGGCTTTCGGTGTGGTCCAGGTCGACCTTGACCACCAGCACACCGATGATTTTCTCGCCCTTGCGCACGGCGGCGGCGAAGAAATAACCGCGCTTGGCCGAGGTGGTGCCCAGGCCGAAGAAACGCCCCAGGCGCCCGGCCATGGCCTCGCTGAAATACGGGCGGAAGGAAAAGTTACGACCGACAAAACTGTCGTGCTTGTCCCAGTTGGACGCCGCCAGGGTGTTGCCGGAGGTGTCCATCAGGTACATCACTTCGGCCCCGGTCTGGGCGCTGATGTTTTTCAGCAGGCGGTTGGCGTTGCCCTGGGTCACGCCGTCGTCCGGCGCCCCGAGGACCGCGCGCAGCGCCGGCAGCTCGCCGAGAATCTGCGGCAGCACTTCATAGCGGTGCAGGGTGCCCAGCAGGTTGGCGACGTAGAGGTCGAGGGTCTGGCGGTTCTGGCCCGCCAGTTCGCTGCGGTAATAACGCTCGGCCAGATGCTCCAGCGGCCACAGCAGCGGCGCCAGGCACAGGGCCAGCAAAGCCAGGCTACGCCAGCGGGGGCGTTGGGGAAGGGGTGGAGTCATGAGGGACATGCGCCTGTGGGTACAGGCGCATTATGCCTAGCCCTGCCCGGCAAGACACAAGCATTGCTGGCGGTTGCCACCGATGGCAGAGGTCAGGTGCATCGGCGGACTTGAGTGGTGGTGACGGGGTTAGGAGAACACATCTGCTTCTGTCAGCAGTTTGCCCGCCTGGTCTTTGGCCGAGAGTTTTGGCGCTTCATCGAGTTGCCAGTCGATGGCCAGGGTCGGATCGTCCCAGCGAATGCTACGCTCAGCCGACGGGGTGTAGTAGTCGGTGGTCTTGTAGAGGAATTCGGCGAACTCGCTCAGTACCACGAAGCCGTGGGCGAAACCTTCCGGCACCCAGAGTTGACGGTTGTTTTCAGCCGACAGGCGTACCGCCACCCACTTGCCGAAGTGCGGCGAGCTGCGACGGATATCCACCGCCACATCAAGCACCTCACCGGCGATGACTCGCACCAGTTTGCCTTGGGTATTTTCCAGCTGATAGTGCAGGCCGCGCAGTACACCTTTTTGGGAGCGGGAATGATTGTCCTGAACGAACTGGGTGTTCAGTCCGGTTGCCTCTGCAAAAGCCTTGGCATTGAAGCTTTCATAGAAAAAGCCTCGCTCGTCACCAAATACCTTGGGCTCAATGATCAGAACACCGGGCAGGTCGGTGGTGACTACATTCATGGGGTCTCTCCAGCAAAGTGAATTTGTTGTGGCCGTGGCCGGGTATTGTTCAATACGAATAGCTGCTTAGGCAATCAGGTCGCAGGTGTCGCTGAAACCCAGGCGTTGCCCTTGATAGCTGCCGTCCTGCACGTGCTGGCACCATTCCTGGTTGTCCAGGTACCACTGCACGGTCTTGCGCAGGCCGCTGGCGAAGGTTTCTTGCGGCACCCAGCCCAGTTCGCGCTCGATCTTGCCGGCGTCGATGGCGTAGCGCAGGTCGTGGCCGGGGCGGTCCTGGACGAAGGTGATCAGGTCGGCATAGTGCTGCACGCCTTCGGGCTTGCGTGGCGCCAGTTCTTCCAGCAGTTGGCAGATGCCGCGCACCACGTCGATGTTTGTCTGTTCGTTGTGGCCGCCGATGTTGTAGGTCTCGCCGACCACGCCTTCGGTCACCACCTTGAGCAGGGCGCGGGCGTGGTCTTCGACGAACAGCCAGTCGCGCACTTGCAGGCCGTTGCCATACACCGGCAGCGGTTTTCCGGCCAGGGCGTTGAGGATCACCAGCGGGATGAGTTTTTCCGGGAAGTGGAACGGCCCGTAGTTGTTCGAGCAGTTGGTCACCAGTACCGGCAGGCCGTAGGTGCGCTGCCAGGCGCGGACCAGATGGTCGGACGCAGCCTTGCTGGCGGAGTAGGGCGAGCTGGGGGCGTAGGGCGTGGTTTCGGTGAACAGGTCGTCGACGCCGTGCAGGTCGCCGTACACCTCGTCGGTGGAAATATGGTGGAAGCGGAAGGCGCTTTTCTCCGCCGTCGGCAGGGCCTGCCAATAGGCGCGGGTGGCTTCCAGCAGGCTGTAGGTGCCGACGATGTTGGTCTGGATGAAGTCCGACGGGCCGTCGATGGAGCGGTCGACATGGGACTCGGCGGCCAGGTGCATGATCGCCTGGGGCTGGAAGCGCTCGAGCAGGGCGCTGACGGTGGCCTGGTCGACGATGTCGGCCTGGACGAACTCGTAGCGGGTGTCGCTGGCGATACTCGACAGCGACTCCAGGTTGCCGGCGTAGGTCAGCTTGTCGAGGTTGAGCACTTCGTGTTCGGTGTTGCGGATCAGGTGGCGAATCAGCGCCGATCCAATAAAACCGGCACCGCCGGTAACGAGAATGCGCATATGGGTAGGCCTTCTTCCCTAAGACATGAAGTCGCGAATGGAGCATAGCTTGTCGGCAGCCAGCGGCCGCTGCAAGGGGCGCCGACGTCTGGCCCGGCTATTGGCATCCTGTTTAGCTTCCCGGCGGCGATGCAGCCCTTGTCGACTGCCCGGGCCTGGGGGTTGCGTAACGCCTGGCGCAGTGGCGATATACGCATCTGACAATAATTCCAGGGGTCGTTCCATGTTGCTCGCCACGTTGATTCACCGCGCCAGCCTGCCCGGTCCGCAGGTCACCCCACAGCAGGCGCTGGACCTGCTCGAAGTGCACTACGGCCTTGGCGGCACGCTGCAATCGTTGGGCAGCCAGCAGGATCTCAACTACCGGCTCGACAGCCCCCAGGGGCGGTTTGTCCTGAAGATCTGCCGTGGCGACTACGCGGCCCTGGAACTGCAGGCCCAGCATGCGGCGCTCAAACACCTTGGCGCCCACCCCGAGCTGCACGTACCCCGGGTGATCCCGGCGAAGAACGGCGCCGACCTGCTGTCCCTGGACGTCGATGGCCAGGCGCTGCATGTGCGGCTGCTCGACTACATCGAAGGCCAGCCGCTGACCCACCTCAAGCACCTGGGCCCCGAGCTGGCAGCCGGCTTTGGTCGGCTGTGCGGGCAGATGGACCTGGCCCTGGCGGACTTCCAGCACCCAGGACTTACGCGCACCCTGCAATGGGACGCGCGTCATGCCCATAGCCTGATCAACCACCTGTTGCCGGTGATCGCCGATGAGCAGCAGCGCAGCCTGATCGCCGACGTGGCCGAGCAGGCCGAGCGCCGCGTGCAGCGCCTGGCCGAGCTGTTGCCGGTGCAGGCGATCCACCTGGACATCACCGACGACAACGTGGTCTGGCAGCGTGACGCCCAACGCCACTGGCAGGTGCAGGGGGTGATCGATTTCGGCGACCTGATCCGCACCTGGCGCATCACCGACCTGTCGGTGACCTGTGCGGCGTTGCTGCACCATGCCGAGGGCGATCCGTTCTGCATCCTGCCGGCGGTCCGCGCCTATCACGCGGTCAATCCGTTGCAGCAGGCCGAGCTGCTGGCGCTATGGCCGCTGATCGTGGCCCGCGCCGCGGTGCTGGTGCTCAGTGGCGAACAGCAGGTGAGCATCGACCCGAACAATCAGTACAGCCGCGACAACCTGAACCACGAATGGGAGATCTTCCGCGTCGCCACCTCGGTGCCGTTCGAATTGATGGAAGCGGCGATCCTCGGGGCGGTCGGCCAGACGCTGCCGGCCATCGCCGGCGAAGGTTTCGCGCCGTTGTTGCCGGGCCTGGTGGGACGCGAGTTCGCCCTGATCGACCTGGGCGTGCTCAGCCCGCACTTTGAGGCCGGCAACTGGGAGCAGCCGGAGATCGATACCCAGCTGTTGCAGCAGGCCGCGGCGGCCCATGGGCTGGCGGCCAGTCGCTACGGGCAGTACCGCCTGTCCCGGACCTGCCCGGACAGTGCCGTCGAACCGGATACCTTCCCGTTGCATGTGCAGTTGCAGGTGCCGTCGGGCACGGCGGTCGAGGCGCCGTTTGCCGGGGTGCTGCACCGTGCTGCCGATGGTGCGTTGCGCCTCGACGGCCCACAATTGAGTGTACGGCTATGGGGCGTCACGCCCTCGGTGCATGCCGGCGCGGCGCTGGTCAAAGGCCAGGTGCTGGGCTCGGTCAGCGGGCCGTTGATCGTACAGTTGTGTCGAGGCGCTCAGCTCGACGCGCCGTTGTTTTGCACGCCATCGCGCGCAGCAGCCTGGCAGGCGTTGTGTCCTTCACCTGCCG
>LNAP01005801.1_pt1 | contig 36131 bp, 37 predicted proteins | sample 602601 | NCBI WGS metagenome assembly LNAP01 (sample SAMN02440304, study PRJNA202911) | soil metagenome | biome: Subtropical and temperate rainforests or woodlands; isolation source: soil samples (1 kg each in a 20% v/v slurry with milli Q water) were... ... | reverse complement strand
GGGGAGTCAAACCCCGGTTCAGGACATGCACATGATCAACAAAGACAGCCTCACCCACCATATTTCTGCGCAGTTCAACGCTGAGCTGGAAGAGGTGCGCAGCCACCTGCTGGCCATGGGCGGCCTGGTGGAAAAACAAGTTAACGACGCCGTTACCGCGTTGATCGACGCCGACTCGGGCCTGGCCCAGCAAGTGCGCGAGATTGACGACCAGATCAACCAGATGGAGCGCAACATCGACGAAGAATGCATTCGCATTCTTGCCCGTCGTCAGCCTGCCGCTTCCGACCTGCGCTTGATCATCAGCATCTCCAAGTCGGTGATCGACCTGGAACGCATCGGCGACGAAGCGACCAAAATCGCCAAGCGCGCCATCGAGCTGTGCGAAAACGGCGAATCGCCGCGCGGCTACGTGGAAGTGCGCCATATCGGCGACCAGGTGCGCAAAATGGTTCAGGAATCGTTGGACGCCTTTGCCCGCTTCGACGCCGACCTCGCCCTGTCGGTGGCCAAGTACGACAAAACCATCGACCGCGAATACAAAACCGCCCTGCGCGAGCTGGTCACTTACATGATGGAAGACCCACGCTCCATCACCCGCGTGCTGAGCATCATCTGGGTACTGCGCTCGCTGGAACGCATCGGCGACCATGCGCGCAACATTGCTGAGTTGGTCATCTACCTCGTACGCGGCACCGACGTAAAACACCTCGGTTTGGCGCGTATGGAAGAAGAAGTTAAGGGCATCGCCGACAAGTCGTAATAGACAGGTGTAGGTTGGGTTGAGCGAAGCGAAGCCCAACAGGGAGCCCGCAGGGCTCTGCGTGTAGATCGGCAAGGGCCCGATTAGGGACCGACAAGCGCCGGGCCCTGCCCGGCCTGTTGGGCTTCGCTTCGCTCAACCCAACCTACGACCTATCGGTGTTCAGCTTCAACCACGCCCGGCACTGTCCGGGCGTGGTCGTTTTTGTGCGTTAGCGTCGAGTTCAGAAAACCGATTTGGCTATTCGCCGCGAGGCGAGGCTATGCTTATGCCATTACGGAAGAGGTGGTCGATGAGCAAAGTCAGCGTGCTGGTGGTGGATGACGCACCGTTTATTCGGGATCTGGTGAAGAAGGGCCTGCGCAATTCATTCCCCGGCATTCAAATCGAAGACGCGGTTAACGGCCGCAAGGCGCAGCAAATTCTGGGTCGGCAAAGCTTTGACCTGATTCTCTGCGACTGGGAAATGCCCGAGCTCTCTGGTCTTGAGTTGCTCACCTGGTGCCGCGAGCAGCCAGAGATGAAAACCCTGCCGTTCATCATGGTCACCAGCCGTGGCGATAAAGAGAACGTGGTGCAGGCCATCCAGGCCGGGGTCTCCGACTTTATCGGCAAGCCGTTTACCAACGAGCAGTTGGTCACCAAAGTCAAAAAAGCCCTGCACAAATCCGGCAAGTTAGAAGCGTTGATGAGCGGTGCGGTCAAATCTGCAGCCGCCTCGCCATTTGGCAACGACTCGCTGTCGGCCCTTACCGGCGGCAAGGGCGCTGAAGTAGTCAAACCCAAGCCCGCCGCACCGGCTGCGGCCACCGGTTCGGCTGGCGCCTTGCTCGGTGGCGCCGCCAAACCGGCGCCGGCCGCCGCTGCGCCATCCGGCCGTGGCCAAGGCCAACTGCGCCTGCCCAGTGGCAGCCTGGCGTGCGTGATCAAAGCACTCAGCTTGAAAGAGGCGGCGCTGCTGGTGAAACGCGTGGACAACCTGCCGCAAGTACTGGAAAGCGCCGTGCTCGACCTGGAACAAGGCGACGGCGGCGAAGTGGCGCGCCTCAATGGCTACCTGCATTCAGTCGCGGCATTCGAGCCCAAGCCCGACAGCGAATGGCTGCAACTGATCTTCCGCTTTGTCGACCGCGACCCGCAGAAGCTCGACTACCTCTCGCGCCTGATCGCCCGCGGCACCACGCAGAAACACTTCTCTCCCGGCGCCTAAACGCAGGGGCAGGCGACCAGCGGCGCGAGGCGGATCACAACCCGCCCGCCCACGCCTCGCCTGGCGCCGGTGGCGCTGCTAATCTCTTGCGTCCAAGAACCCATTAGAACGATGCCGTTATGCTAGGGCGCATTATCTTTCTCTGTGGTCTGCTGCTGGCCGCTGCCAATCCGGCGCTGGCTTTGACCATCTACAAGTACACCGATGCCAATGGTGTGGTGACCTACACCGATAAAGCCGCGCCCGGCGCGCAGGTGTTTGTCTTCCGTGATCGTATGGTCGAGCGCCTGGACACCCAGGTGAAGCTGGAAACCAAAAAGCACGATGCCGGCGAAACCCTGTTGGTACGTAACGACCTGTACGCACCGGTAGAAGTGGAGCTGAGCGTCAACAACGCGGTTAACGTCTCCGGTATGCCGGACAAACCGATTCACTGGGTGTTGCCGCCGCGCAGCAAAATTCGCCTGGCCACCCTGGCCCCACGCGACCCCAGCCAGCCGATGCGCTACAAACCGAAACTGCGCACAGCGCTAGGCGACCCGCGTTTGCTGCCTATCGCCTATGACTACCCCTTGCCTTGGCAGGGCGGGCCGTTCCGTCAGAGCCAGGGCGCCAATGGCAAGTACAGCCATTTCACGCCCAAGGGCCGGTATGCCATCGACATCGCCATGCCGGAAGGCACGCCGATTGTTTCCGCGCGTGCCGGCACCGTGGTGAAGGTGGAAAACCAGCAGAGCGGGCGCGGCAATAACCCCTCCGGCAACTTTGTGCGGGTGCTGCACGACGACGGCACCATGGGCGTTTACCTGCACCTGATGAGGGGCTCGGTGCTGGTCGGCGAAGGCCAACGCATTTCCCTTGGTACGCCGTTGGCGCGCTCCGGCAACACCGGTAACAGCAGCGGTCCGCACCTGCACTTCGTCATTCAACGCAATATGGGCCTGGCGCTGGAATCGATTCCCTTCGACTTCGTGCAACCGGTCGACACCTTGCCCAACTTTGCCGTGGGCGGTGAGTGAATTCGCCTGCTAGCCTGTTTGCATTATGTTGGCCACTGCCATGGGCTGACACGTATGCAAAGGCCGAGCAATGCGGGTGCGCGAACAACTCATAACCCTACTCTTGTGCTGGCTTGCAGCGTTTTCCTGCTCGGCCGCCCTGGTGCAATTGCAGGACGAGATGGAGCCGCAGCAGCTCGGCCCGCAGCTTGAGTACTTACTGCCGCAACAACCTCTGGACTTTGTTGATGCCCAGCGCTCGCGCGGCTGGCAGGCGCTGAATGCCGATTCGCTGAACCTTGGCCAGCAGCGCAAGGCGGTGTGGGTGCGCATGCACCTGCTCAATATCGCCAGCATCACGGACTGGCTGCTGGTGGTGGACTGGCCCATTCTCGACCGCGTCGACGTACGCCTGTACTACCCGGAAAGTTACACCTGGGGCGCCCTGCAATCGGCCGGCGATCATGTGCCCTTCAGCGCCTGGCCATTGGCCGAGCGGCAATTAGTCTTTCCCTTGAACGTGCAGAAAACCGAAGAAGCCTGGGTATATATGCGCGTGCGCAGCGGGGAAACCCTGGTGTTGCCCATGCAGATTTACAGCAACGCGCAGTTCCAGGCCGAGGAAAAAAGCCTGCGCCTGCTGCTCGGGATGTTCTTCGGCGCCATGTTCGCCATGCTTCTGTACAACGCCAGCCTGTACCTGTTCACCAAACACCGCAGCTATATCTGGTACACCCTGTATCTGCTCGGGGTAATCGTCTACGAACTAAGCATTACCGGCATCGGGCCGCTGTATGTGTGGCCGGACCTGGGCACGCCGGCGCGGCAAATCTACGCGCTATCGGCGTTCTGGAGTTTCTTTGCGGCGGCGATGTTTATTCGCGCTTTTCTGCGCCTATCGCGTTATGGCGGCTGGCCGTTGTGGACCAACAACCTGCTGGCGGCTTACTGGTTCGGCGCGCTGGTACTGACCTTGGTGCAGCCTGGCTGGCTGCACTGGATCGGCCTCAACCAAGTGGCGCTGGCCTCCTGCATTCTGGCGCTGGCCGTGGCGGTGGCCGCGTGGCGGCGCGGCAATGCCTCGGCACCGATGTTTATCCTGGCCTGGAGCTTTTTGATCGCCTGCACGTTTGTGCATGTGGCCGCGTTGGATGGCCTGCTACCGATCAACCAAATGACCCTACGCGCCCAGACCTTGGGCTTTTTCGTGGAATTTATCCTGCTCTCCATCGCCCTCGCCAACCGCCTCAACCGCGAGCGTGCTGGGCGAGTGCAGGCCCAGCAAAGCCTGCTGCAAGCCCGCGAGAGTGCCCTGAGCTTGCAACAACAAACCCTTGAGGTGCAGCGGCGCACCAAACCGCGTACAAGAGCGCACCGCCGCGCTGCAGCGGACCAAACTCGACCTGGAAGAAGCCAACAGCGAACTGACGCGCATCAGCCACACCGACGCGCTAACGCAACTGGCCAACCGACGTTATTGCGACCAGCAACTGACGCAACTGCACGACCCCGCGCTGGGCGTGCTAATGATCGACATCGACCACTTCAAACGCATCAACGACACCTACGGGCACCCCTTTGGCGACAGCTGCATTTCAGCGGTGGCGCAGGTACTCAAGCAGGCGACCCGGCGCAGCGCCGACCTGGCCGCGCGCTATGGCGGCGAGGAGTTTGTGGTGTTGCTGCGCGATAGCAATCCCAACGATGCGCTGGAATTGGCCGAGCAGATTCGCTTGGCAGTGGCGGGCATTGAGCTTGAACACGGCGAAGAGCGGGTGAAGCTCACCGTGAGCGTGGGCGTGGCGTGTAACTCGCCGGAGCAAGGGTTGGATGTGCAGACGCTATTAAGTGCCGCAGATCGGGCGCTGTACGCGGCCAAGCAGGGCGGGAGGAATCAGGTGCAAGGGGTTCAGGCGTTGCCTGCTTGATCTCCCGCTTCTGATCTTCTGCTTTTGATCCACCGCTTTTGATCCACCGCTTTTGACCCACCCGCCCCATTAGCGCAGGCCGAGTGGAGTCGTTGCGCAGGGGGATGAGCGGCAGGAGCCGCGAAAGGCGTGGGGCCAAGGATGGCCCTGCACGCCGACCCCCGGAGCAACGACGCAGCGAGGGAAGTCGGAGCGCAGCGTAGACCCAAGGTTGGGGCAAGCGTTTTTGCTTACTTTTTCCGCGACTGGAAAAAGTGAGTCGCGCGTAAGGCGCGAAACAAAACGCCCCGCCCACGCGGTAACGAAGAACACCGCGACTACGTAAGCCACAAAACGCTCCCCTATAGCGCACTGAAACCATGCGCCCTTGCCTACCCCTGGTGCGCCCCCACCAATCACACCCCCCCAAACCCTTCGGGCCCTCCCAGCCAAACCCTTGAATCCGTGAGGTTTTTACCGCCATACCAGCGCCTGGCACCGACCTTGCTACATCACCACCCGAACGGGATGAGTTCTCGCGTCGGCACCGCCGTCACCTAGCTGCTCATGACGCTTGGCACACAGGAGCTGTAACCAGAGGCGAACTAGGGTTCCGGTCCACATAACGTGGATGCTGGTCCGAGAGTTTTCCGGCCCTAAGGAGTAGGGCTACACGGCGGGAGAAAAGCCCGGGAGACGTGATGTCATCCCGTGCCTGTTTTCTTAACGTGTAGGAGTGTTGCCATGACCACGCCGTTGTCTTGCTTCAAGCTCTCATCAATGCGCACCCGCCTGCTCGGGGCTGTTCTGGCCACTGCTGCCGGCCTCTTGCCTCTCGCTTCCCACGCCGCTGAAACGCTGAAAATCGGTACCGTTGTGTGGGCCGGTTATGCGCCTTTTTATGTTGCCGATAAGCTCGATCTGTACAAGCCCCACGGCCTGAAGGTGGAGCTGCAGTTCTTTAATGACCCGGCCCTGATTCCTACCGCCATGGTTGGTGGTGCGCTGGACGGCGGCATGCTCACCTACGACCAAGTGGTCGGCGGTGTTGCCAAGGGCCTCAAGCATAAAGTGGTAATGCCTATCGACTTCTCCAACGGTGGTGATGCCATCGTCGCCGAGAAAGCGATCACCTCGGTTAAGGACTTCAAAGGCAAAAAAGTTGGCTACAACCCGCTGTCGCCATCGGACTTCCTGCTTGCGTATGCCCTGAAAACCAACGGCCTGACCGAGAAAGACATCAAGCCGATCAACATGACCCCGGAAAGCATTCCTGGCGCCATGGCCTCCGGCAGCCTGCCGGTTGGCGTGACCTACGAGCCCAACGTGTCGCAAATCCTCGGCATGCCGGGTGACAAGTTCCACGTCGTTTACTCCTCCAAAGACGCTCCCGGCCTGATCACCGACGTACTGGTGTTCGACGAAAAAGCCATCGCTAAACGCAAAGTGGCGATCAATGCGCTGATGCAGGGTTATGTCGATGGCCTGGCGTATATCAAAGCCCACCCCGAAGAGTCCGCTGAAATCATCGGCAAGGTGCTGGGGGTCAGCGCCAAGGAAGCCACCGAGCAGATGAGCGGCGTGTACAACATTCCGTTGGCGGAGATGAGCAAAAACTTCGAAAAATCCGAGGCCACCAGCTCGTTTTTTGGCAGCGGCGCGGTGATCGCCACCTTGCTCAAAGACAACGGCCAGATTCCGGCTATCCCGGATTTTGCCACCACGTTTGACGCGTCCTTCGTCGAAGCCCTGGCCAAGTAAGGCAGGCAACCGACGTCACGTTGCCGGGTGCGCTTGCGAGCGCGCCCATGGCAACGCCGATTTACGAGGAGGCCCCATGTCCACCCAGATTTTTCGCTACGCCGACGGAAAAATTCCTAACAGCCTGGCGTTCGCCTACGTTTTCGTCACCTACCTCGGTGGCTTTGCCCTGCTGTTTGCCGCCAACTGGGCGCTAAACCTGCTCGGCACCTTATTGCTGGGCCACGCGATGATCATCGCCGCGTACCTGATTCACGAGTTCGCCCACGGCACCATTTTCGCCAAGCCCAAGCACAACGAATGGGCGGGTGAGGTGTGCAGCTGGCTGTGTGGCAGTTGCTACGCCGGCTTTCAGTACCTGCGCAAAAAACATATGCGCCACCACGTCGACCGCGCCGACGTCATCACCTTTGATACCAAGGTGTTTATCAATGCCTGCCCAGTCTGGTTGCGCAAAATCATCCTGGCCTTGGAGTGGGCCTATATCCCGGCCATCGAGCTGGTGATGCACTACTACGTAGTGGTATTGCCCTTTATCACCACAGATGCCAAACACCGCGCTAACCGCAAAAAAGTGCTGCTCACCCTGGCCATTCGCAGCCTGCTGTTTGCCGCCCTCGCCGCTGTGTCGTTCAAGGCGCTGGTGCTGTACTGCGTGGCGTGGATGTTGATGCTCACCGTGTTGCGCTTTGCCGATGCCTATCAGCACACCTATGACGCCTTTGCCGTGCTGGAAGATGGCGGCGCCATTCCCAATGACAAAGTGCGTGACCGCGTTTACGAGCAGCACAACACCTACAGCAACGTGGTCTCGGCGCGCTGGCCGGCGCTGAATATGCTGCTGCTGAATTTTTCCTACCACAACGCCCACCACGAAAAACCGGTGGCGCCCTGGTACCGCTTGCCGGCCTTGCACCGCGAGCTGTATGGCAGCGATTACGCCCAGGTGCTGCCGATGTACCTGCTGCTGAAAAGCTTCCACCAACACCGCCTGCGCCGGGTGATGGACGATAACTACGGCGAAGTGGCCGCGCCTGAACAGCAGCGGCGTGCCGATGGCTTTTACGGCGCCGTAGGCGTGTCGTTTCTGACGGCGGTATAACGCGATGAACCTCGACTACAGCGGCAAAACCGTGCTGCTCACTGGCGCCGCCAGTGGCATCGGCAAGGGTTTGGCGCGCGCCTTCGCCGAGCACGGCGCTCGCCTGGAATTGCTCGACCGCAATGGCGACGCCTTGGCTGGCGTGGCGGATGAGCTGCACAACCTCACGCACGTGACCACTAGCACCCTGGACCTGGGGGACAGCGAGGCAATTGCCGCCTTTGCCGCCAGCCGCGAAGGGCGGCCCTTAGATGTGCTGATCAACAATGCCGGGGTGGAATACGCGACGCCGCTGAGCGATACCGGCGCTGCGGCCGATGCCCATTGGCAGGCGCTGCTGGATAACAACGTCGCCTCCATGTTGCGCCTGACCCGCGCCCTGCAAGGCCAGCTCAAGGCCGGCAGCTCGGTGATCAATCAGGCCTCGATCTGGGGCCTGAAAGGTGTGCCGGGCTTCTCCGCCTATGTGGCCAGCAAACATGCCGTCATCGGCCTGACTCGCTCGCTGGCCTGGGAGTTGGGGCCACGGCGTATCCGCGTAAATGCGGTTTGCCCCGGTTGGATCGGCACCGATGCCGCCATGCGCTCGCTAAAAGTGATGGCCCAAACCAATGGCCGTAGCGAAGCCGATGAACTGGCGCTGATTCTTGCCGCGCAAGCCGTCCCCGAATTGCTCACGCCTGCCGACCTGGCCGGCACCTTTCTGTTTCTCGGCAGCGCCTTGGCGTTGCCCCTGACCGGCCAAGCGTTGTCGGTCAGCCATGGCGAGGTCATGCACTGATGGTCGAGCAAATCCTCAAAGGCCAGGTCGCGCTGGTCACTGGTGCTGCTACTGGCATTGGTCGCGCCACCGTGTTGGCTCTGGCCGAAGCGGGCGCCAAGGTGTGGATCAATCACCTGGGCCAGGAGCGCGCCGCCATTGGCTTGGTCGCGCGCATTACCTCGGCCGGTGGCTGGGCGCGGGCGGTGGAGGCGGATGTGTCGTCTGCGCCGCAAGTGGCGGCCATGTTTGAACAGATTTTTGCTGCCGGTGCGCTGGATATCCTGGTGAACAACGCCGGCATCATTCTGGAAAAACCCTTTCTGGAAACCACAGAAGATGACTGGGCCAATCTGCTCGGTGTCGACCTTAGTGCCGTGTACCGCTGCTGCCGGCACGCCCTGGGCCATATGGCGTCGCGCGGCTCGGGCAGCATCGTCAATATCGCCTCTGAGCTGGGGCACCTCGGCCGGGAGAAATATGCCGCCTACTGCACGGCGAAAGCCGGGGTGATCGGCCTGACTAAATCCCTGGCCCGCGAATTTGCCCCGGCCATCCGTATCAACGGGGTGGCCCCAGGCCCGGTGGATACACCGATGGTCAGCGCAGAAAACATGAGTGAGGAAATGATCGCCAAGGAAGTCGCCATTCCCATGGGTCGCCTTGGTCGCCCGGAAGAAATCGCCGCTGCTGTGCTGTTTCTGGTGTCGCCGCAAGCCAGCTTTTTTCAGGGGCAAATGCTCGGCGCCAACGGCGGAGCGTGGATGGGATGAACGTTCTGCTCAAACCGGAAAGCGTGCTGCTGTTTGCCGCGGTGTTGTGGGGCTTGGGCTGGATGCCACTGCACCATTTTGCCGACCTCGGCTTAAGCGGTATGCCGGTGGTGCTCGCCACTTATGGGCTGCTCTGCGGCCTGGCGATTCCGGTATTGCTTTGGCAGCGCCAGGCCTGGTGGCAGCAGCGCTGGGGCTTGTTTGCCATTGGCGTGCTCGGTGGTTTTGGCACCGGCGGCCTGGTCGGCGCGTTGTCCGAAGGCGATGTGGTGCGGGTGATGCTGCTGTTTTACCTGGCGCCGGTGTGGGGCTTGCTCGGTGGCTGGTTAGCGCTGGGTGAAAAGCTCAGTGCGGAGCGTCTATTAGCCCTCGGTTTGGCCATGCTTGGCATTGCCCTGACCTTGGGCTTGAGCCGCGACACCTTTAAACCGCTGACGGGCGCTGACTGGCTGGCACTGGTCGCAGGCTTTGCCTTTGCCATGAATAACCTGGTTACCCGCGCCGCCGACCAAGTGCCGCTGGCCAGCAAGTCGGTGGTGGCCTTTCTCGGCAGCGCCGCCGTCGGCGCGGTGTTTTGCCTGCTGCAAAGCACGCCACTGCCGCCTATGTCGCTGGCGCTGTGGGGGCAGGTTTTAGGCTTCGGTTTGTTCTGGCTGGTGGCGATGGCCACCGCTCAATACGGGTTCAGCCATGTCGAGATCGGCCGCGCTTCGGTGCTGGTGGTCGTCGAGTTGGTGGTGGCGGTGATTACCAGCGCCTGGTTTGGCGACCGGGAAATGGGCATGCGCGAATGGTGTGGCGGGGCGTTAGTCACCCTCGCCGCCGTGCTGGCCGCGAGGCCGCCGCGTGTTAACAGTCAACAGTCTTGTGAGGTCAACCCATGACAACCGTACGCATGGACCAGCTCAGCTGGGTGGAATACGAGCGCCGGGTGCGCGAAGACGCGCCGGTGGTGTTTTTACCTTGCGGCGCCACCGAGCAACATGGCCCGCACTTACCGCTGGGCACCGACGCCCTGCTGGCCAGCGCCTTGTGTGAAGACGTGGCCGGCAAGATCGGCGGCTTGGTGGCGCCAGCCTTGTCCTACGGCTACAAGTCGCAGCCCAAGTGCGGCGGCGGTAACCACTTCTGCGGCACCACCAGCCTTGACGGGCAAACCCTGATTGCCTTGGTGCGCGACGCCGTGCGTGAGTTCGCCCGCCATGGCGTCACCCGCCTGGTGCTGGTCGACGGCCATTACGAAAACCAGTGGTTTGTCACCGAAGGCATTCTGCTGGCTATGCGTGAGTTGGGTAAGGACACCGAGTTGGAAGTGATGCGCCTGGAGCACTGGGATTTCTGCACCGAGCAAACCCTGGCCTCGGTGTTCCCCGACGGCTTTCCCGGTTTTGCCCTGGAGCACGCGGCGGTGATTGAAACCTCGCTGATGCTGCACTACCTGCCCAACCTGGTGCGTATCGACCTGATACCCGATGAGCCGCCCGCCAATTTCGCGCCTTACGACATGTACCCGACCCGCACCGACTGGGTGCCGGCGTCCGGCGTGTTGTCCTCGGCCAAAGGTTCGACCCCGGAAAAAGGCGCGCGTATGGCCAGCGATATCACCCAAGGCATCGCCCAGGCCGTGCGCAAGGAATTCAACCTGTGAGCACGGCGCTGATCGTGATCGACATGCAACGGGACTTCTGCGCCGCCGGCGGCTATGCCGACCAGGCGGGCCTGGATGTCGGCCTGCTGCGTGCGCCGATCCCGGCCATTCAGCGCCTGTTGGCCTATGCCCGTAAACGCGGCTTGCTGGTGCTGCATACCCGCGAAGGGCACCGCGCCGACCTCAGCGACCTGCCCGAAGCCAAACGCCTGCGCGCAGAAAAAGCCGGCGCGCCAATTGGTTTCCCCGGCCCGCTGGGCCGTCTGCTGGTGCGCGGTGAATTTGGCCATGACCTGATCGACGAGCTGCAACCGTTAACCGGCGAGCCCATCATCGACAAACCCGGCTACAGCGCCTTCGCCCACACCGACCTCGACCTGCTGCTGCGCAATCGTGGTATCACCAGCCTGTGGATAACCGGCGTCACCACGGAAGTGTGCGTGTCCTCCACCCTGCGCAGCGCCGTGGAGCTAGGGTATGCCTGCACCCTGGTGAGCGACGCCTGCGCCTCCGGCGACCCTGAGCTGCATGCGGCGGCGCTGGCCATGGTGGCGGTGGAAGGTGGTTTGTTTGGGCGGGTGTGCGACAGTCAGCAACTGCTCGAAGAAGGGGCTCGCCCATGACCCACGTGACCAAACTCTGGCCACTGCTCACCGCCACCCATCGCTACGACAAAACCATCTCCACCCGTAACCGTGGCCATGGTGTGCAGATTGAAGCGCCGATTCTGGCTTACCTGATCGAAACCAAACACGGGCGCATTCTCTACGACGTCGGCTGCGACTACGCCAAGATCAACGACCCCATTCAGCGCGCGCGCTGGTACGACCCCGTGGACTTTCCTATGGGCGCGCCCGAGATGAGCGAGGAACAACGCCTACCCGCGCACTTCGCCCGCCTGGGCCTGACGCCTGCGGACATCGACCTGGTGTTTCTCGGCCACCTGCATTTCGACCATGCCGGCGGCCTGTGCGAGGTGTGTGGTGCCGAGGTGCATGTGCATGGCGCCGAGTTGGAAGCGGCGCGGGCCAAGGCTGACGATGCGTATTTTGTCGATGACTTTGCCGGCGACTACCGCTGGAAAATCCAGAGCGATGAATACGACCTGGTGCCCGGTGTGCGCGCCATCAACACGCCCGGGCATACCGCTGGGCATATGTCCCTGCTGATCGAACTGCCGCAAGGCCGCCCGGTGATCTTGGCCGGCGATGCTGCCGACTTGATCGAAAACCTTGAAGACGAAATCGCCCCCGGCACCCTCTGGCAGGACCGCGAAGATATGGCGATCGACAGCATCCGCAAGCTCAAAGCGCTGGCCAAAGAAACCGATGGCGACCTCTGGCCCAACCACGACATGGCGTTCTGGCGCGGCCTTAAACACTTTCCGGAGTTCCATTCATGAGCGGACCGCTAACTGCCGCGCCGGTGCCTGAGCGCTACCTGGGCGTATGGCAGCGCACCCTGCTGACCACCACCGCCGGTGTGCATGACACCAGCACCCGCGTGTATTGGCTGCAAACCTCGAGCTTGTTCGCCGACCTGCGCATCCCCTTGCCCGCGCCGGGTAGCGTGCGTGAGTTGCTGGCCCAAGGCGGCTTTGCTGGTGTGACTGAAGTCACCCAGCCGGCCAATAGCGCCGAGTTATGCCAATGGCATCGGGCGGTGGACTTCCAACCACCTCGGGGCAGTGAAGACATTGGTTTTATGCGCTTTGAGCGGCCTGACTGCGTGCTCGAAGACGGCCTGGACGCCAGCTACCACGAAGTCTGGGAGCGCCTGCCGGAATCGCTTGGGCGCAACTGGGGCGTGTGGCTGGTGGCCGCTGATGGTCGCCAAGGCTGCTTGTTGCTGGCCGGCGATTGCTTTCTGTTTGTCGCCGGGCGGCCCAAGCCGTTAGCGCCGGCCAGTTCCTTGCTGGCGTTGCTGGAGGCGGGCAGTTCGCCGCTGCAGTTGCTGGAATGCGAGCTGTCATTTGGCTGGCATCGCGACGGCAAACAGCCGTGGCAGATTGCCCTGTCGACCCTTCCCGAACGCATCGGCCAGGCCCTGTTGCCCGCCAGCCTGAGCCCCGACGACAGCACGCAATTGTGCAGCGCGCAGACCCTGGAACAGCTCGGCCATCTACCGCCAATTGGCGGTTGGTGCCTGCGCGAACACCCCGTTTTTCCCTTAGTCGAGGAGGCCTTGTGATGAGCGCCCATCAACCTTTGCCAGAACCTCAAGCGGCCGCGCAGCCAGCTCGCCAACGCTGGTGGGTGATCCGTGGCGAGCTGCCGCGCGGTGCCATTTGGGGCCTGGCCGCGGCCGGCCTGTTGCTGCCGCTGCTGGTGTGGTGGGCGTACACCGCCGCCGGTCTGGCCAACCCGATGTTTATGCCAAGCCCCGGCGCTGTCGTGACGCGCGTGGCGCATTGGTGGACCGACGAGGGCCTGCTGGCCGATATCGGCATCAGCGTGTACCGGGTCATGACCGGCTTTCTCGCCTCGGCGTTGTTTGCCTTGCCGCTGGGCTTGTACATCGGCACTTACCGGCCGGTGCAGGCCTTTCTCGAACCGCTCACCGACTTTATTCGCTATATGCCGGCGGTGGCGTTTATCCCGCTGGTGATGCTCTGGGTCGGCATTGATGAAGGCTCGAAAATTTTGATCATCTTTATTGGCACCTTTTTCCAGATGGTGCTGATGGTGGCCGAAGACGTGCGCCGTGTGCCCATGGCGCAGATCGAAGCGGCGCAAACCATGGGCGCTAGCCGCAGCGAAATCGTCAAGCTGGTGATTCTGCCCTCGGCGCGCCCGGCGCTGCTCGACACCCTGCGCATTACCTGCGGCTGGGCCTGGACTTACCTGGTAGTTGCCGAATTGGTCGCGGCTAACTCGGGCCTGGGCTACGCCATTCTCAAAGCCCAGCGCTATATGCAAACCGACAAAATCTTCGCCGGCATCATATTGATCGGCGTTATTGGCCTGCTCACCGACCAGGGCTTCCGCTGGCTCGGCCGTGTGGCCTTTCCCTGGTTGAAGAGGTAAGTGCGATGAACGACGCCAAGATCCAAATCCGCCAGGTCAGCAAGGTATTCAAAACCCGCGAGCGCGACGTTCAGGCCCTGCAAGACGTCAACCTGGATATTCAGCGCAACGAATTCATCACCTTTGTCGGCGCCTCCGGTTGCGGCAAATCCACCCTGCTGCGCAGCATTGGCGGGCTGGAACAGCACAGCCGTGGCGAAATTCTGCTCGACGGCCGCGCCGTGAACGGCCCCGGTATCGACCGCGCCATGGTGTTTCAGCACTACAGCCTGTACCCCTGGCTGAACGTGATGCAGAACATCAAGTTTTGCCGGCAGTTGAAAGTCGTCTCCGACACCGTGAAGAGCGACGGCGATATCGAAGTGGCCAGCGGCCGAGCCGATGCGCTGCTGAATTTAATGGGCCTGTCGGCGTTCCATCAGGCCTACCCCAACCAGCTCTCCGGCGGCATGCAGCAACGGGTGGCGATTGCCCGCGCGTTAATGCCCAAGCCGGAAATTCTGCTGATGGACGAACCCTTCGGCGCCCTCGATGCACAAACCCGTGAAGTGATGCACGACCTGATTCGCCACGTACACCGCCTGGAAAAGAGCACCATCCTGTTCGTCACCCACGACGTGGAAGAGGCGATTTACCTGGGCGGCCGCGTGGTGCTGATGGCGCCACGGCCGGGACGCATCGACACCATCTACAACGTGCCGCTGCCGGCAGAGCGCAACCAAGACATGAAACTGTCGCCTGAATTTCTTACCTTGAAGCGCGAGATTTTGGCGCGGATACGCGAGACGTCAGGGATGAGTACGGACTTGGAACTGCTGGAGCAACTGACGCGGACCATGCCGGCATAATGCGCACTGTACGTAGGTTGGGTTGAGCCGAAGGCGAAGCCCAACAAGGAGCCCGTACGGCTCCGCGTGGAGGCCTCAAAAGGTACGCAGCGATCAATACGAGACCGACAAGCGCCGAGCGGTGCTCGGCCCCTTGGGCTTCGCTGCGCTCACCGGACGTGGACCGACCCAACCTACGCAACTATCCATTGGCGTACGTGTCACACTTGGGCGCGGCGATTAAGCCAGTAGGCGCTCATCCGCTCTACGGCGCCGTGCCCGGCCTGGTTATTGCGCCCAGCGCCCCCTTCTAATAAAAATAAAACCTCTGATGTGTATCCCTTGCTGTGTGGCGTTGTGCTGAGAATAATCGCCGCCCTCGGGTGATCGACTGTGGCTGTGTGTAGGTGAGGGATAACGTGGAATTTGCTTTGTCGATTGCGCCCTATGCGGGCATTACCGTGATGATTCCGGCGGTGTTGCTGTTGGCGGTATGGCTGCACTACAGCGCTTCGCGCCGCGTCGCTGTGCTCTGGCTGAGCGTGGTGGTGCTCGCCTATGGTGCGGTGATGGTCAGTAAAGTGCTGTTCAAGGGCTGGGGCCATGGCTTCGAAACCCTGAATATCGCGGTGTTTAGCGGCCATGCCATGAACGCTTGCCTGGTTACCCCGGTGCTGCTGAGCATGCTTGCGCGCCAATGGCATCCGCTGTTGCGCTGGCCGGCCGCAGGTGTGGCGTTGATTGCCGGTTGGTATTTTAGCGTCACTGTTGTTGCGCCCTTTGTGCATCCATTGCCGGAGGCGATTGCTGGCGCGTTGATTGGCGGCTTTGGCTCGATGATGTTTCTCGCCCTGGCCGAGCGCTACGAAATCCGCCCACTGCCGGCCCGCGCCGTGGCCATGGGCCTAACCGTGATCGCGGTTTGCGCCAGCTTGCCGAAATACACTGCCGAGGGTTTACTCAACCACTTCGCCATCACCCTCTCGGGTGCCGAAGCGGCGTACACCCGAACCCATTGGCAGAACGCCCCCACGGCGCAGTCGTCACGCTGAGCGGGCCTTGCACGGACGCATCCGCCCTATGACTAAACCCCTGCGCTGGACCCTCGCCCTGCTGGCCGCCGCCATTGCGCTGCCAGCTGGCGCCTACCTCTGGGCCAAAGCCGAGTACTACCCCGCCGAAGCGGTAGACCGCGCCCAAGCCTTTATCAACCTGCTGCACGCCGGGCAATTTGATCACGCCCAAGACCTGGCCCTGCGCAATGAATACGTCGGCCGCACCCCGGAAGAATTTTCCGAGCTGATGTTTCGCCAATTGTGCGATGTCGACCACGTGGCCTGGACTGCCCCGCCGCAAACCAACGGCAACCGCCTGCGCCGCTGGTTCAATGGCGCACAGGTGGAAATGCCGGAGATAACCGTGGAGTTCGAAGGAGGCTGCCTGGTCTCGGTGCACCTGCGCCGTACCGCCGACGGCCAGTGGAAAGTGTTCAATATGCAGCGCCACGCCGGCTGAGGCGCAGCCCAGTTTTTGCCTAACCCACGACGACAAAAAACCTAATTTCGCAATTGCCGGGCGGTGGACAGAATGCAGGCATTGGTCGTGCGGCGTTTAACAGCGCCCTCTCCCCAACCCTCTCCCGCGAGCGGGAGAGGGGGCCGACTGCGATCCATCGTCGAACTCCGCTCCAGTCCCCTCGCCCGTTTACGGGAGAGGGCTAGGGGCGGCCGGCCAGGCGAGGGGTTCTTCCCACATAACAGCCAGGGCGTCCTTATGAGCAAACCCACCCACACCCGCATTCGTATGTTCAATACCAAGGACACCTACCCCAACCAGACCCTGGACAACGACCTGTGCCAGGCCGTGCGGGCTGGCAACACCGTTTACGTACGCGGCCAAGTGGGCACCGATTTCGACGGCAACCTGGTCGGCCTCGGCGACCCCCGCGCACAAGCCGAACAGGCAATGAAAAACCTCAAGCAACTGCTTGAAGAAGCCGGCAGCGACCTTAGCCATATCGTCAAAACCACCACCTACCTCACCGACCCGCGCTACCGCGAGCCGGTGTATCAGGAAGTGGGCAAGTGGCTCAAAGGCGTGTTCCCGATTTCCACCGGTCTGGTGGTGTCCGCCCTCGGTCAGCCGCAGTGGCTGATGGAGATTGATGTGATTGCCGTAATCCCGGATGACTGGGCATGACTTTCTCCATCGTCGGCCGCTGCGCCGAAACCGGGCAACTGGGCATCGCCATCAGCTCCTCCAGCATCGCCGTCGGCGCCCGTTGCCCGTGGGTACGTGGCGGCATTGGCGCGGTGTCTACGCAAAACATCACCCTGCCGGCCCTCGGCCCGGAAATTCTCGATTTGCTTGAGCAGGGCGCAAGCGCCAAAGAGGCACTGGAAAAAGCCCTCACCACCCACGGCTTTAGCCAGTTCCGCCAAGTCACGGTGATCGACCACCACGGTGCTACCGCGCTGTTTACTGGCAGTGAAGCCCTGGGCCTGCACAACGCCGTGGCCGGCGAGCAATGCGTGGCGGCGGGGAATTTGCTCTCCAGCCCGCAGGTGATTAACGCCATGGTCGCCGCGTTTGAAGGCAGCAGCGGTGAAGCCCTGGCTGACCGGTTGTTGGCGGCGATGAATGCCGCCATGGCTACTGGCGGTGAAGCCGGGCCGGTGCATTCGGCGGCGTTATCGGTGGTGAGTGATCTGATTTGGCCTATCGTTGACCTGCGCGTGGACTGGGCCGACGAAGACCCGATTGGCGTGCTGGGCAAGCTGTGGACCGCCTATCGCCCACAAATGCAGGACTACATCACCCGCGCCCTCGACCCCACCAAAGCGCCGAGTTACGGCGTTCCCGGCGACGAATAGTCGGGGCCGGTTTGGGGTAGGTTTGGGGTAGGTTGGGTTTGGGGTAGGTTGGGTTGAGCGCAGCGAAGCCCAACAGGCCGAGCGTAGCTCGGCGCTTGTCGGTCCCAAGCCTGGCGCCGTGTGCCTTTTGCGGCTTCTACGCGGAGCCACTGTGTTCCTTTTTAGGCCTTCACGCGGGGGCCCTGTGTTCCTTTTTAGGCCTCCACGCGGAGCCCTCCGGGCTCCCTGTTGGGCTTCGCTGCGCTCAACCCAACCTACGTTCCGAGTCGACCGCATATGCACACCAGTTGCGAACTACTTTCTCACCTTGTCGCCTTCAATACCGTCAGCCGCGAATCCAACCTGGCGTTGATCGAATTCGTCCGCGACTACCTGACAAGCCTGGGCATCGACAGCGAGCTGATCCATAGCGACGACGGGCGCAAAGCCAATCTCTACGCCCGTATTGGCCCGTCGATTTCTGGTGGGGTGATGCTTTCCGGTCATAGCGATGTGGTGCCGGTGGATGGCCAAGCCTGGACCGTGCCGCCGTTCTCGATGACTGAACGCGACGGCAAGCTTTACGGTCGTGGCACGGCGGATATGAAGGGCTATATCGCCTGCGTACTCGCCGCCTTACCCGCGTTTCTCGCCAAGCCGCTGCGCGTACCGCTGCACCTGGCGATTTCCTATGACGAAGAAATTGGCTGCCTGGGCGTGCGTAGCCTTATCGAGGCGCTCGAAGGCCGCCCAGAACGACCCAGCCTGTGCATCATCGGCGAGCCAACGTCTATGCGCCCGGTGCTCGGCCACAAAGGCAAACTGGGTATGCGTTGCGAGGTACATGGCGCTGCCTGCCATTCGGCCTATGCCCCGCAGGGGGTCAACGCCATCGAATACGCCGCCAAGCTGATCGCCCGGCTCGGTGAAATCGGCCAGCGTCTGGCTGCCATCGAACGCCACGACGCGCGTTTCGACCCGCCGTATTCCACCGTACAAACCGGCACCATCAGCGGCGGTAGCGCGTCCCCGAACATTGCCGTTTCGACTTTGAAGTGCGCACCCTGCCGGCCGACGATGCCGAGCAGATCGCCAGTGAATTGCAGGCCTATGCGGCAGAGCTGTTGCCACAGATGCGCGCGGTACAGGCGGACACCGGCATTCGCTTTACCCCCATCAGCGCCTACCCAGGCCTAGCCACCGCTGCCGATAGCGAGGCGGCAAAGGTGTTGGCGCTAATCAGTGGCTCGGAGGATTTCGGCACCGTGGCCTTTGGCACCGAAGGCGGGTTGTTTGACCAGGCCGGTATCGCCACGGTGGTCTGTGGGCCAGGCAGCATGGACCAAGGGCATAAGCCGGATGAGTTCGTCAGTCTGGAGCAGCTAGGGCAGTGCGATGCCATGCTGCAGCGATTGGCGCAGTGGATGCAACGTAGGTTGGGTTGAGCGCAGCGAAGCCCAACAAGGAGCCCGCGGGGCTCCGCGTGGAGGGTTTGAAAGGTATGCAGCGATCAACATGGGACCGATACGCGCCGCCCTGTGGGCGGCCTGTTGGGCTTCGCTGCGCTCAGCGAACGCGGACCGACCCAACCTACGCATCCCTTTTGGCTTAAGGCCTGTACAACTTCAAACTCTCGACCCTTGAGCGATACGCCCCCAAGCGCTCTTTGAGCTCGCCTTTGCGCTTCGACGCCACGCAGTGCAGCAGCACGTTCAGCGCACTGGTCAGCCCACCGGTAGATTCCAGAATCAGCCCGGTCTTGGTTTTCATGGTGATGATCAGCGGCGTGTCGATATGCCGCGCGATGCCATATTCGTCGGTAAATACCACCAAGTCGGTGTCGCTTTGCAGGCAGTTGTTGGCAAAGGCGATACCGGCGTCGGCATAGGGCGCGATGTCGATGAGGATCACGCAGCAACGCTTGTCGCGGCTGTCGATCCAGCGGCCCAGCACACCGCTGTACAGGTCGAGAAACTCCACGCCACTGCGCACTAACGACAGGCGATTGGCGAAGTCTTCGGCCAGGCCTTTGATGGTTTGAAAGCCGCAGACAAACACCCGCTCGGCCTCGCTGACGCGCTGCACCACGTCCTGCCAATGCTGGCCGCTGAGTTGCGCAGCGAAGGCGCTGAGGGCTTCGATTTCTTCGTTGAGGTGGGCGACCAGGTCGTCCGGCTGTTGGTCGACGCGTTCGATCAATGTGGTGTTGAGCAAGGATTGAATGCGCACGTCATCGCGCAATTCTTCCTTCAGGGTTTTCAGGCCCTTGTAGCCCAGGCGGCGCAAAAAGCGGCTGACGGTGTTGGGGCTGACTTTGCTTTTTTCCGCCAGGCTGGCGCCGTTTTCAAAGGCGATGGTTTCCCGGTTGGCCTGGATATAGGCCCATAGCGTGCGTTCTGCGGGGGTCAGCTTGCCGTCCAGGTGTTCCATTTTGCTATCGAGCATGCCTTGGCTCCGGCTGGGCAAAAATAAAGTTTCTGACATGAGTATGTCAGAGAGTTGATTGTTGGAAGAAATATATTCTATTCTCGGGATGCCACACAAAAGGTTCGTTCAGCAGACCAAGGCACTCAGACCTACGACGATATCGCTGAACAACCCTCGCAATTCCTGCCGCAACAACAGTGCCAAGCCTCGCCTGGCGCAATCAAAACAGTGGAGAACAGGAACATGCTCGACCTTATCACCCGCCCCCTGCGCACGCGTTCGCTCCCCGCCGTTATCGGCGCTCTTCTCGCCATCAGCACCGGCGCCGCGCAGGCCGCCGAAGAGCTGCGGTTGTACAACTGGGGCGACTATATCAACCCTGAAGTACTTAGCCGCTTTACCGCCGAAACCGGCATCAAAGTGGGCCTCGACACTTACGGCAGCAACGAAGAAATGCTCGCCAAGCTGCAGGCCGGCGCCACCGGGTACGACATTGTGTTCCCGTCCGTGCATATGCACGACACCATGGCCGCCCTGAACCTGCTGGAAAAAACCGATATCAACCAGAGCCCAGCGTTCAAAAATATCGACCCCGCCTACCTGCGCGCCAAGTCCGACCCCAAGGGCGAGTACTGCATGCCCTACGCCTGGGGCACGGTGGGCATCTTCTACAACAAGAACAAGGTGAGCAAACCGATCGAAACTTGGAGCGACTTCTTCGCCGAAGCCAAGGCTGGCAAGAAAGTGGCGATGCTCGACGATATGCGCGAAGTGCTGGCGGTGGGCCTGATCAGCAATGGCAAATCGGTGAACACCACCAGCGCTGACGACCTCAAGGTTGCCCAAGAGTGGTTGCTGGAGCGCAAGCCGCTGATCTCGGCGTTTAGCTACGAAGTGGTGCCAATGGTGCAGTCCGGCGATGTGGTGGCGGCGCAGTACTACGTCGGCGCGCTGATGTACGTGAAGCAAGACCCGGCCAACCTCACCTACGTGATTCCCAAAGAAGGCGCGACCCTCTATCAGGAAGATATGTGCGTGCTGAAAACCGCCCCCAACAAAGCCAATGCCAAGCGCTTTATGGAATTCTTCCTGCGCCCGGAAATTGCCTCGCTCAACACCATTCAGCAAAGCAACGGCACGCCCAACGCCGAAGCGCTAAAACTGCTGCCCGCCGAGCTCAAAGACAACCCCGCCGCCAACCCGCCGGCAGACGTACAGGCCAAGCTGCAGATCTTCAACGACCTGGGCAGCGACCTGAAAAAATACGACCGCGCCTGGACCAAAGTGCGCACCGCTAACTAACCGCCACCGTAGGGTGTGCTATGCGCGCCGGGCGATTTACCCGTAATCGCCATGCTGCGTGGTGCACACCCTACGGGCCGTCGTTTGCGTTTAGAAAGTGTCCCGCCAGTACCGGAGCTTTTATGTCTGATGCCAACACCGCGGTGGTCGAAATTCAGGCTGCCGTGAAGCATTACCGTACCCCTGAAGGTCAGGCGGTGCGGGCGTTGGATGGGGTCGATTTAACCGTCGGCGCCAATGAATTTGTCACTTTGCTCGGACCCTCGGGTTGCGGCAAAACCACCTTGCTGCGGGCCATCAGTGGCTTTGAGCAACTCGATAGCGGCCGCCTGATTATTCAGGGCCAGGCCATGAACGATGTGCCGGCCTATCAACGTCCGGTCAATACGGTGTTTCAAAGCTATGCGCTGTTCCCACACCTGAGCGTCGGTGACAACGTGGCCTACGCCCTGGAAGTGCGTGGCGTGCCTCGTAAAGAACGCGATATCCGCGTCGGCGAAGCGCTGGAGATGGTTGGCATGGGCGGCCTGCAAAAGCGCAAACCGGGCCTGCTTTCTGGTGGTCAGCAACAGCGTGTGGCCTTGGCCCGCGCCATTGTTAATCGCCCGGCGTTATTGCTGCTCGATGAGCCGCTCTCGGCCCTCGACCGCCACCTGCGCCAGAGCATGCAACGCGAGCTGAAAAAGCTGCAAAGCGAGCTGGGCATCGCCTTCGTCTTCGTCACCCATGATCAGGAAGAAGCCCTGACCATGTCCGACCGCATCGTGGTGCTCAACGGCGGCCATGTGCAGCAGATCGGGCGCCCGGAAGAAATCTACGACCGCCCCGCCAATGCCTTTGTTGCCGGCTTTATTGGCGAGAGCAATTTGTTCTCGGCACGGGTCAGCGCGGTGGATGAACAGCATGCGCACTTGCTAAGCGAGGCCGGTGATCTGCTGCGCGTGCGCCGGGGCCAACTGCACACCAACCAGAACGTGCAAGTGCTGCTGCGCCCCGAACATTTCCACCTCGACTGCCCCGGCAGCACCGACGCGCATGCCTGGCTGGAAGGTGTGGTGGAGCAAACGGTATTTGTCGGCAAGGACTTTGAAGTGAGCATGCGCACTGCGCAAGGCAGCCAGGTTAAAGCCGTGGTGCGTGATGCCGCGCGCCAGGCCCTGCAACGCTTGCATGTCGGTGCAACCCTGCGCCTGTGGTACGCCAGCGATGCCGCCCACGTGCTGGCGGGGGAGGCGTGATGAGCGCGCTGACCCTGCGCGGGCGCAATCGTCTGCGGCTCTTTGGCCTGCTCAGCCCGGTGACGCTGCTGATTGGTGGCTTCTTTATCGCGCCGCTGCTGATCATGGCCGCCTACAGCCTGGCCGAACCCGGCATGTACGGCGGGGTGAAATGGAATTTCTACCCGGACAGCTTTGGCCGCGTGCTGGGCTGGGCCGATGGCACTAACGAAGACTTCGATATCGTTTACCTGGAAATCATCCTGCGCTCGTTCCGCATCGCTTTGCTCACCGTGCTGGTGTCGTTGCTGGTGTGTTACCCGGTGGCGTTTTGGGTCAGCCGCCTGGACGAGCGCAAGCGCAATTTCTTTCTGTTTCTGATCACCCTGCCGTTCTTTGCCAGCCTGATCGTGCGCCTGTATGCCTGGGTGCTGATCCTGCGCCCCAGCGGTTTTCTCAATCAATTTCTGCATGGCCTGGGTATCAATGCCCAGCTGGATTTGATCTACAGCGAAACCGCCGTGCTGATCGGTCTGGTGTATATCTTTATCCCGTTTATGTTTTTACCCATCTACGCCAGCGTCGAGAAGCTCGACCGGCGCTTGATTGAAGCCTCGCAAGACTTAGGCGCCAGCCGCTGGCAAACCTTTCGCAAAGTGATCTTGCCGCTGACCATGCCCGGTGTGGCCGCCGGTTCGATCATTGTGTTTATCCCAAGCCTGGGCAATTTCATCGTGCCGTCGCTGCTCGGCGGCGCCAAGGTATTGATGATTGGCAGCCTGGTGGAGCAGCAGTTTCTCGCGGCGCGTAACTGGCCGTTTGGTGCAGCGTTGGCGATGTTGCTGATGGCCAGCGTGCTGGTGTTTTTGCTGCTCTACGTGCGCAGCCTGAACCGCGCGCAAGCGCTGGAGGGTCGGCCATGAGTCGCTTGTCGTTGGCCCGCGTGGGGCAAAAATGCCTAACCGGCTACAGCCTATTGTTCTTCGTGTTTCTCTACTTGCCCATCGGCCTGATCTTCGCCTACTCGTTCAACGGCAACCCGCTGAATATGATGATCTGGACCGAGGCATCGCTGGACTGGTATCGCTCGATCTTTGGCATGGCCAACCACCTGGCCGATAACGTGGCGTATATCGAGTCCACCGACCAACTGCTCGGCTCGCTGCGCACCAGCCTGACCGTGGCGCTGATTACCGCCGTTATCAGCACCGTGATTGGCACACTGACGGCGCTGGCCCTGGCGCGTTTTCGTTTCCGCTTGCAGGGCTTTTATCGGATGTTGCTGTTTATGCCGATGATGATGCCGGACGTGGTGCTGGGCATCTCCTTGCTGATTTTCTTCGTCAATATCGGCATTCCGTTGGGCAAGGTGTCGATCATCATTGGCCACTGCAGCTTTCTGGTCAGCTACGTGTTTATCGTGGTGAGCGCGCGCCTGGCAGGCATGGATACCCGCCTGGAAGAGGCCTCGGCGGACTTGGGCGCCAATCCCTGGGTGACGTTTCGACGCATTACCTTGCCGATGATTTTGCCCGGCGTGATTGGCGGGGCGCTGTTGGCGTTCATCATTTCCATGGACGATTTGGTGATCACCTACTTTATCTCCGGCGTCGACTCCACCATCTTGCCGGTTTACATCTACGGCATGATCCGCCGCGGTATCAAACCGGAAATCAACGCCATCGCCACTCTGCTGATTGTTGCCTCACTGCTGATTGCGGCGGTGGGCTTGTACCTGCGCAATCGCCAACCTGCTGCACTGAACGCCGAGGACTCCCATGGCCACTAACAAGCCCCGCGCCCGCCAGCTTGGCCTGGCCTTCCCCGGTCGCACCGGCGCCGAAAACGCCATCACCGACGTACCCGGCGTATTGGTTGGCTACCAAAATGTCGACGGCACCGCCGCCAACGGTAAACGGATTCAAACCGGCGTCACCGCCATTTTGCCGCGCGGCTACGAGCCGCAACCGATGCCCGTCTGGGCCGGGTTTTCGGCGTTGAATGGCAATGGCGAAATGACTGGCACCCACTGGATTGAAGACGGCGGCTACTTTGTTGGCCCGCTGTGCCTGACCAACTCCCACAGCGTCGGCATCGTCCACCAGGCGGCCACGCGCTGGACCATCGAGCACTACGCCGAGGCCTGGGAGCGCAATCACCTATGGGCCATGCCGGTGGTGGCGGAAACCTACGACGGCGTGATCAACGACATCAACGGCCTGCACGTCAGCGAAGCCCACGCTCGCGCGGCGCTGGATGGCGCCATGACCGGGGCGATTGCCGAAGGCAACGTCGGCGGCGGTAACGGCATGATCGCCTACGGCTTTAAAGGCGGCACCGGCACCGCTTCGCGGGTAATCGACGTGGACGGCAAGGCCTACACCCTAGGCGTGCTGGTGCAGGCCAACCATGGCATGCGCGACTGGTTCAAAGTGCTCGGCGTGCCGGTGGGTGAACGGTTGCCCGATGAGCTGCCGGACGGGTTGGAGCGTGAACGAGGCTCCATTGTGGTGATCATTGCTACCGATGCGCCGATGTTGCCGCACCAGCTCAAACGCTTGGCGCGGCGTGCGGGCCTGGGCGTTGGCTTGGCGGGCACGCCTGGGGGGAATAATTCCGGGGATATCTTTCTGGCGTTTAGCGTGGCTAATCCTCGGCCGATGCCACAGCTAAGTGGGGCGCTACAGAACCTCGACTACCTGAATGACGACGTCTTTGACGCCTTCTACCTGGCGGCGGTGCAGAGCACCGATGAGGCGGTGATTAACGCCATGCTGGCAGCAGAGGATGCGCCGATGCAGAAGCCGGTGGGGGTGTGTAAGGCGTTGGATGGGGGGCGGTTGATGGCCGCTATGAAAGGATAATCAGCGTTTGGGCCGGCCCTCACCCCGGCCCTCTCCCGCAAGCGGGAGAGGGAGACCAGCGGACGGAGTTGCCTGATCGAACACCGATCAAGTCCCCTCTCCCGCTTGCGGGAGAGGGTTAGGGTGAGGGCTACTTTTCCGGAGCCAACTCCTGCTGGCAATAATCGGCAAACAACTGCGCCACCTTGGTCAACTGCGCGCGCTTCAGCCATGCCGCCACCAGCCCGGAGCCGGTCACGTCTTCGGCAATATTCACCGCCACCACTTTCTGCCCGTCATAGGTGCATTCCGAATGCGGGCGGGTGACCAATACCGAGAAGCCAAAGCCCTGACCGACCATGCCGCGCACCATTTCAATGGACGGTGAGCTAAAGGCGATATGCGAGCTCTTCAAACAGGCTAACGAAGTAGGTTCGGCTCGGCAGTACGTCGAGCAAAATCATTGGCTCCAACGCCAGGTCTCGCAGCGACACCTGCGCTTGTTGGGCAAAGCGGTGGTCGGCTGGCAACAGGGCATAGGGGCGCTGCGGCGGCATCAGCGGTTGGGTTTCGATGGTGCCGTCCAGATCGTGGTCGTAGAGGATCGCCAGGTCGAAGCTGCCGGAGGTCAGGCCTTGCACCAGTTCCTGTTGCTCGCCGTCGCGGATGCGGATTTCCACGCCGGGGTACAGCGCGTTAAAACCGGCGATCAGGCGCGGCAGGTACAGCGGCGCCACGGTTTCAAAGCAGCCGATGTCAATTTGCCCGGCAATGATGTCGTTGTCGGCCAGGGCGTTCTGTTCGAACTCCTTGGCCATGCGCAGCAATTCCTGCGCCTTGCGGTAAAAGCGCGCGCCGCTGGGGGTGAGCGAGACGCCCTGGGCGTGGTGGCGAATAAACAGCTGCACGCCAAAGCTTTCTTCCAGGCCCTTGATGGCGGTAGAGATCGACGGCTGGGCGATATACAGCTTGCGCGAGGCCTCAGCGACGCTGCCGCACTCCACGGTGGTGACGAAATATTTGAGCTGACGCAGGGTATAAGCGGCCACAACAAAGCCTCGGTCTAGGATATTTCGGAGCACACCTTACCGCGTTGCAGCGGCGAGCGTGGTCTGGCGTGCCCACCTTTTTGCGCGGCACAGGGCATATTTTTCTTGGCCAGCGGCTTGCTAGATAGCTTGGTAGCAACGGCTAGAGTCTCTAGCAAAACCCATACACAACAACGGGAGGTAGCAGATGCGTTTGGCGCTTTGGCAAACAGAGGGGCACCCTGGCGACGTCGCCGCCAACTTGGCAGACCTGGCCATACAGGCACGCGCGGCAGCGGCTGCGGGCGCTGAGTTGTTGCTGTGTTCCGAGCTGTGGCTGGGTGGCTATAACCTGCGCGCCCAGCCGGCTGAGGCGGCGGACGGGCCGTCGGCGCAGCGCATTGGTGAACTGGCCCAGGAGCATGACATCGCCATCTGCTACGGCTACGCCGAAAGCCATGAACGCGGCGGCAAACCCTATAACTCGGCGCAGGTGATTGCCGCCAATGGCGAGCGCCTAAGCAACTACCGCAAAACCCATTTATTCGGCGCCTTTGAACGCACGTTGTTTACCCCCGGCGAACGCTTGCAAGCGCCGTTTAAGTTCGGCGATTGGAGCATTGGTTTGCTGATTTGCTTCGACGTGGAATTCCCCGAAAACGTGCGCAAGCTGACCCTGCAAGGCGCCGAGCTGCTGCTGATCCCCACCGCCCTCTCCCCTGAATACCGCGCCGTGCCGGACCTGATCGTGCCAGCGCGGGCCGTGGAGAATCAGCTGTTTGTTGCCTACTGCAATCACAGTGGCGTTGAAGCGGGGTTGGCGTTTCTTGGGGGCTCCTGTGTGGCTGCGCCGGATGGCAGCAAGCTCGCCAGCGCCGCCAACGGTGAAGCGCTATTGGTGGTGGACCTCGACCACGGCCAGCGCGCGGCGCTGGAGAGCACGTTTCCCTATTTGGCGGGGCGCCGGCCGGAGTTATACAACGGCCTCGACGGCTGACGGCGATTCGTAGGTTGGGTTGAGCGCAGCGAAGCCCAACAATGGCCCACGCCCTATATCCAGGCGCCGGATGGGTTCTGCCCGGCGGCTCGGTGAGGCTTGCACCTTCGTATCGTTGGGCTTCGCCTTTGGCTCACCGAACGCGGACCGACCCAACCTACGCACCAACACCCTGCACGTCGCACTATCGAGCAGCTTTTTCATATACCCCGAAGACATTTTTAATAATTTTCCTATGCAGCCCGCTGCGCCACCATCGCTCTCACTAAAGGGTTAACGGTGTGAGGGCGTCACGGTGTCTCTTAACGAATGGCAACAACGGGCCGCTGCTCAGCGCTTTCCCACGCTGGCGATGATTAATGGGCAACAGGTGCCGGCGTTGTCTGGCGCTACCTTTGCCTCGATCAACCCGGCCACTGGTGCAACGCTGGCGCACGTGGCCGCCTGTGAGGCGGCTGATGTCGATGTGGCCGTTGCGGCGGCGCGTCAGGCGTTTGAGGCGGGAGTCTGGTCGCAGCGTTCACCTGCCGAGCGCAAAGCGGTGCTGTTGCGCTTGGCTGAGCTGATCTTGCACAACCGTGAAGAGCTGGCGCTGCTCGATTCGCTAAACATGGGCAAGCCCGTAATGGATGCCTACAACGTCGATGTGCCAGGCGCCGCCGGGGTGTTTCGCTGGTACGCCGAGGCCCTCGACAAGCTTTACGACCAAGTCGCCCCCAGCGCACAAAACGTGCTTGCCACCATTACCCGTGAAGCCTTGGGTGTGGTCGCCGCCGTGGTGCCGTGGAATTTTCCGCTGGATATGGCCGCCTGGAAACTCGCCCCGGCTCTGGCCGCCGGTAATTCGGTGCTGTTGAAGCCGGCTGAGCAATCGCCGTTCTCCGCCCTGCGCTTGGCTGAGTTGGCGCTGGAAGCCGGTATTCCCGCCGGCGTGTTTAACGTATTGCCGGGCCTCGGCGAACAAGCCGGCAAGGCCATGGGCCTGCACGCGGATATCGATTGCCTGGCGTTCACCGGCTCCACGGAAGTGGGCAAGTATTTTATGCAGTACTCGGCGCAGTCGAACCTTAAGCAGGTGTGGCTGGAGTGCGGCGGCAAGAGTGCCAACCTGGTGTTTGCTGATTGTGAAGACCTCGATCTGGCCGCTGAAAAAGCCGCCTTTGGCATCTTCTTTAACCAAGGCGAAGTGTGCTCGGCGAACTCGCGCTTGCTGGTTGAACGCTCCATCCATGATGACTTCGTTAAGCGCTTGGTGGCCAAGGCGCAAGGCTGGCAGCCGGGCGATCCGCTGGACCCTAACAGTAGCGCGGGCGCCATCGTCGAAACCCGCCAGACCGAACGGGTGATGGCCTATATCCACGGCGCCCACGAACAAGGCGCGACCCTGGCCTGTGGCGGCCAGCAACTGAGCTTCAACGGCTCCAGCAACTTTATTCAGCCGACCATTTTTACCGGCGTGACCCCGGATATGGCCCTGGCCCAGGAAGAAGTCTTCGGCCCAGTGCTGGCGGTGATCCCGTTCGATAGCGAAGAAGAAGCGGTGCGCCTGGCCAACGCCAGCATCTATGGCCTGGCCGCTTCCTTGTGGACCGACAACCTGCACCGCGCCCACCGCGTGGCCCGGCAATTGCGCGCCGGTACGGTGTCGGTCAATACCGTTGATGCCCTGGACGTCAGCACGCCCTTTGGCGGCGGCAAGCAATCGGGGTTTGGCCGCGATCTATCCCTGCATTCGTTCGACAAATACACCCAGTTGAAGACCACCTGGTTCCAACTGAAATAAGAAAAAAGCTCCGGAGACTTTTGTATGACTGCCGTCACCCCACCACGCGAAACCAGCGACTACCAGGCGTCTGATGCCGCCCACCACATTCACGCCTTTCTCGACCAGAAAGCGCTGAACGCCGAAGGGCCGCGGGTGATTGTGCGCGGTGAGCGGCTGCACCTGTGGGACAACGACGGCAACCGTTACCTGGATGGTATGTCTGGCCTGTGGTGCACCAACCTGGGTTATGGCCGTGCCGACTTGACCGCCGCGGCGACCAAGCAAATGGAGCAGCTGCCGTACTACAACATGTTTTTCCACACCACCCACCCGGCGGTGGTGGAGCTCTCCGAGCTGCTGTTTAGCCTGTTGCCCGGCCACTACAGCCACGCGATTTACACCAACTCCGGCTCCGAGGCCAACGAGGTGCTGATCCGCACCGTGCGCCGCTATTGGCAGATCCTCGGCAAGCCTGAGAAAAAAATCATGATCGGCCGCTGGAACGGTTACCACGGCTCCACCTTGGCCGCCACGGCCCTCGGCGGCATGAAGTTTATGCACGACATGGGCCGTTGAGCACATCGACGAACCCTACTGGTTCGGCCACGAAGGCGACCTGACCCCGGCTGAATTCGGCCTGCAGGCGGCGCAGCAACTGGAAGCCAAAATCCTCGAACTGGGTGCCGAAAACGTCGCCGGTTTTATTGCCGAACCGTTCCAGGGCGCTGGCGGCATGATTTTTCCGCCGCAAAGCTACTGGCCGGAAATTCAGCGCATTTGCCGCAAATACGATGTGCTGCTGTGCGCCGATGAAGTGATTGGCGGCTTCGGCCGCACCGGCGAGTGGTTCGCCCACCAGCACTTTGGTTTTGAGCCCGACACCCTGTCCATCGCCAAAGGCCTGACCTCCGGTTATATCCCCATGGGCGGCCTGATCCTCAGCAAGCGCATGGCTGAAGTATTGGTCGAGCAGGGCGGTGTATTTGCCCACGGTCTCACCTATTCCGGGCACCCGGTGGCAGCGGCGGTGGCCATCGCCAACTTGAAAGCGCTGCGTGATGAAGGCGTGGTCACTCAGGTGAAAACCGACACCGGCCTGTACCTGCAAAGCTGCCTGCGCGAAGTGTTTGGCAACCACCCGTTGGTGGGTGAAGTGCAAGGCGTTGGCCTGGTGGCGGCACTGCAATTTGCCCAAGACAAAACCAGCCGTAAACGCTTTGCCAACGAAGGCGATATCGCCTGGCGCTGCCGCAGCATCGGTTTTGAAGAAGGCGTGATTATTCGCTCCACCCTGGGCCGCATGATCATGGCACCGGCGCTTGTCGCTACCCGCTTGGAGTTGGATGAGTTGCTGGAAAAAACCAAACGCGCGGTGGATCGCACGGCGCAGGAGATCGGTTTGCTTTAAGCGTTGGCCTCACGACTCTGGGCCCCCGCCTGCGCGGGGGCGACGGTGGTCTTCTACAAAACCCCGTCGTCCCCGCGCAGGCGGGGACCCAGGTGCGAGGAACTCGCAGGCAACACCCGTAAAGATTTGTGTGCAACACCGCAGAACAAGAACCCCACCCGATAGAGGTGCGGGTCACGAGATCACTTGGCCGTTGGCCATTACTGCCCCGCAATTCAATCAATAACTAAGCCGTCAGGCCATGCGTAAGTCCTTGCTCAAGCGTGTCTCGCTGTCCCTTGTTCTTGCTGCAGTCGCAACCGGCGCACAAGCCGGCAAATTGTCTATCGGCCACACCACCTGGGTGGGTTACGGCACGCTGTACCTGGCGCGCGACCTGGGCTATTTCAAAGACGCTGGTCTCGATCTGGAACTGACCACCATCGAAGAAGCCTCGATGTACATGGCCGCGCAGGCCTCGGGCAAGCTCTCCGGCTCGGCGTCGACCATCGACGAAATCCTTAAATACCGCTCCAAAGACTTCTGCTTTAAAACCGTGGCCGCGCTGGATGAAAGCCATGGTGGCGATGGCATCGTGGTGACCAAAGACATCAAAAGCATCAAAGACCTGAAAGGCAAATCGGTGGCCGTAAACGAGGGCTCGGTGTCGCAGTTCTGGCTGTCGTACCTGCTGAAAAAAGAAGGCATGAGCATGGCCGACGTCGAGGTGCAAAACATGACCGCCGATGACGCCGCTGGCGCCTTTATCGCCGGCCGTATTCCTGCGGCTGTGACCTGGGAGCCGAACCTGACCATGGTCAAGCAAAAGGGCACTGGCAACCAGCGCCACCCCGGGCGTGATCGTCGACGTGGTCGCGCTTTCCTGCGATGTAATCGAAAAACAACCTGAGGATGTAAAAGCCCTGGTCGCCGGTTTGTATAAAGCCGTGCAGTACACCAAGGACCATCCAAAAGAGGCTTACACCATCATGGCTAAAGGCGTGGGCGGCTACCTGTCCAAGCCGGAAGACCTCGCTGAAGCGGCCAAGGGCGTGAAGTTCTACGACCAGGCAATGAGCGAAAAACTGCTGGGCACTAAAGGCAAGCCAGGCGATATCGCCGAGATCATCAAAATGGCCAACGAGACCTGGAGCGAGCTGCAAGGCAAGCCGTTCACCGTCAGCTATGACGATTTGGTCGATACCTCGTTCGTCACGCCGTAAGTCCGCCACGCCGCGTGTTCGTGCACGCGGCGTGTCTTTTGCTTTGTTCTTCCTGCCTTGCTTATGTGGAGGTGGCGTTATGGCCACTGCTCGATCCTGGATTAACCGCTGCCTGACCCCCAAGGTCGGCCTGCCGGTAAAACTTGTTTTTGCCGCCAGCACCCTGTGCTGGTTGCTGGTACTGGGCCTGTGGGTAGGCCTGTCCTATGGCGGCGTAGTGCCAACCATGTTTCTGCCCACGCCGGGCGCGGTGTTCGACGCCGCCGTGCGCCTGAGCAACGACGGCACCCTGGCCAAGCATGTCGGCGCGAGCCTGGAAGTGGTGCTGATCGGCTTCGCTGTGTCGTCGCTGGTGGCCGTGCCTCTGGGCCTGCTGATGGGCAGCTTTCGTATCGTGCAGGCGTTCCTTGAACCGCTGGTGAACTTTATCCGTTACCTGCCGGTAACCTCGTTTGTACCGCTGTTTATCTTGTGGATCGGCATCGGTCTGGAACAACGGGTGGCGGTGATTATCTTCGGCGTGTTTTTCCAGCAGTTGGTGATGATTGCCGACGTGTCCAAAGGCGTTTCCAAGGACTTGGTGAACGCCAGTTACACCTTGGGCGCTACCCGCCGTGATGTGTTCTTCCATGTGCTCGGCCCGGCCTCGTTGCCCGGCGTGCTCGACACCCTGCGGGTGACCATGGGCTGGGCCTGGACCTACCTGGTAGTCGCCGAACTGGTGGCCGCGTCCAGCGGCCTGGGTTACATCAGCCTGAAAGCCATGCGCGGCTTTCAGGTGGACGTGATTTTCCTCGCCATCGCCATCATCGGCCTGCTGGGGCTGATCACTGACCAACTCTTCCGCCTGCTTCGCCTGAGGATTGCCGCATGGGCACAATGACCTCCACCAAGCCCTACATCATGCCGGCCCTCAGCGAGTACGCCAGCGTGCAAAGCCGCCTGAAGGTGGAGGGCGTGAGCCTGCGTTACCAGTCGCCCAATGGCGAGACCTTTACCGCGTTGGATAACGTCTCCTTTGAAGTGCCGGACCAGCAGTTCGCGGTGATCGTCGGCCCGTCCGGCTGCGGTAAATCCAGCTTGCTGTACCTCACTGCCGGCCTTGCCGAACCCAGCGATGGCGCCATTTATGTCGGCGGCAAAAAGGTCGAAGGGCCGGGTGCCGATCGTGGCATGGTGTTCCAGAGCTACACCCTGTTCCCGTGGTTAACGGTGCGCGAAAACATTGCCTTTGGCTTGAAGCGTCGTGGCTTGCCAGGGGATGAAATCAACACCATCGTCGAGTTCTACCTCAACGAAGTCGGCCTGGCCAAGTTTGCCAAGCATTACCCCAAGCAACTGTCGGGCGGCATGATGCAGCGCGTGGCGATTGCCCGTGCGCTGGCCAACGACCCACAGATTCTGCTGATGGACGAACCCTTCGGCGCCCTCGACAGCCAAACCCGCCTGCAAATGCAGCAGCTGCTGTTACAGGTCTGGGGCAACGCCAAGAAGACCGTGGTGTTTGTCACCCACGATATCGACGAAGCGATTCTGCTGGCCGACCGCATTTACGTAATGGGCGCCAGGCCTGGGCGAATCAAAGAAGTGCTCGACGTGCCCATCGACCGCCCGCGCACTTTGGACGTGGTGATGGAACCGGAATTTATCCGCATGAAGCGGCGGATTCTTGAGCTGCTGCATGACGACCTTGCCGAAGTTCACTGAAGTAGGTTGGGTTGAGCGCAGCGAAGCCCAACAGGCCGACCGAAGGTCGGCGCATATCGGCCCCACGTCCAACTCATGTTGGGCTTCGCTGCGCTCAACCCAACCTACGTTTTCTTCTCCACGAGGCACCTATGCCTGATTACGACTACATCATCGTCGGCGCCGGTTCAGCCGGTTGCGTATTGGCCAACCGCCTGAGCGTCGACCCTAGCGTCACGGAAGCCGGCGGCAGCGATGCCAGCCCACGGGTGCAAACCCCGGCCGGCACCATCACCTTGTACAAGAGCAAAATCTTCAGCTGGAATTTCTTTTCCACACCGCAAAAACAGCTGAACAACCGCAGCCTGCATACGCCCCGTGGCAAGGCCTTGGGCGGCTCCAGTTCGATGAACAGCATGATTTATATCCGCGGCGATGCCTCGGACTACGACCGCTGGGCCGAGCTGGGATGTGCGGGCTGGAGTTGGGCTGAGGTGCTGCCGTTGTTCAAAAAGTCCGAAGGCAATCAGCTGGGCCAGAACCCAGCATTGCACGGCACCCTTGGCGAGCTGCAGGTGGACCGCGCCCGCGACCCTAACCCGGTGTCAGCGCTGTTTGTGCAGGCGGCTGAACGGGTCGGCATTAAGCGCAATGACGACTTCAACGGCGGTGACCTCGAAGGCGCCGGTATCTACAACCTGACGCAGAAAAACGCCAAGCGCCTGTCGGCTTATCGCGCCTTTGTTGCGCCGGTGCGGGAGCGGCCCAACCTGACGGTGCTGACCGGCTGCAACGTGCAGTCGCTGATGCTTGAAGGCACTCAGGTGCGCGGTCTGCACCTGCTTAAAGATGGCCAACCACTGACACTGCACAGCAGCCGTGAAGTGATCCTGTGCGCCGGCTCGCTCGGTTCGCCACACATTCTGCTCAACTCCGGCATCGGCCCGCGCGCCGAGTTGGAAGCTGCTGGGGTACCGGTGGTGTGCGATTCCCCAGGCGTCGGCAAAAACTTGCAAGACCACCTCGACGGCCTGATCACCGTGCGCTCGGCCAGCCCGCTGACCCTGGGTTTTTCTTGGGGCTCGCTGGCCAGCATCATCGCCTCGCCATTCAAATACCTGCTGCAGAAAAAAGGCTGGCTGACCACCAACTATGTGGAGGCCGGGGGCTTTGCGCGTACGCCGTTGGCTGATGGGTTGCCGGATGTGCAATTTCACTTTGTGCCGGGCTACCGCAGTCACCGTGGGCGGCTGTTTGAATGGGGCCATGGCTATGCCGTGCACACCTGCGTACTGCGGCCAAAGTCCATCGGTGAGCTGCGCTTGAATGCCCAGCGCCAGTTAGAGATCGACTACAACTTCCTCGCCGATATGAGTGATGCCAAGGTGCTGATCGAAGGCCTCAAGCTGGCGCGCAAGGTATTGGCCGATAGCAGCTTTGACCGGCTGCGCGGCAAGGAAATGTTGCCAGGGGCTGATGTGCAAACCGATGAGCAACTGCTGGCCTATATCCGCGAATATGCCGCCACCGTGTTTCACCCGGTGGGCACCTGCAAGATGGGGGTGGATAGCATGAGCGTGGTCACGCCGGAGCTGCAGGTGATTGGCGTGCAAGGGCTGCGGGTGGCGGATGCCTCGATTATGCCGACACTGATTAGCGGCAACACCAATGCGCCGTGCATCATGATTGGCGAGAAGGCGGCGCAGATGATTGTGGCGGGGAAGGTGACGAAGCCCACCACACAAAACACCGTCGTCCCCGCGTAGGCGGCGGTCCGACGATTCGGGATCCAGCGTTTTGCAGGAGAGTGAAGTTGGTTTTGCTATCTCCGCACCTGGGTCCCGGCCTACGCCGGGACGACGGAGGTTTTGACTGGAAGCGGGTTTAATCCAGCTTCACAACCTTGGCCAAAACCACCTTCGGCCCTTTCATCTTTTTGATGATGATGCGCAGGCCTTCCACATCCAGCACTTCTTCCTCTTCGGGCATGCGGTTAAGGGTTTCGTAGATCAGCCCGGCCAGGGTTTCCGCTTCGATATGGTCCAGGTCAACGCCCAAGAGGCGTTCGACCTTGAACAGCGGCGTGTCGCCACGTACCAGCAGTTTGCCCGGCTGGTAAGCGAGAATGCCGCGTTCGGCTTTGCGGTGTTCGTCCTGAATATCGCCGACCAGCGCTTCCAGCACGTCTTCCATGGTCAGGTAGCCGATCACCTTGCCGTCGGCTTCTTCCACCAGGGCGAAGTGCGAGCCGCCTTTGCGGAATTCTTCCAGCAGGCTGGACAGCGGCATATGCCGGGTGACGCGCTCGATCGGCATCATCAAGTCGCTGATTTTTAGCGCCGAGGGCAGCATTTCCAGCAGCGACAAATGCAGCAGCAAATCTTTGATATGCAGCACGCCAACGAATTCTTCCGTGGCTTCGTTGTACACCGGGTAGCGGCTGTATTTGTGCCGGCGGAACAGGGCGAACACTTCGTCGAGCTTGGCGTTCAGTTCCAGGTACACCAGGTCTTCACGGGAGTTGGCCCAATCGACCACTTCCAGCTCGCCCATTTCCACCGCCGAAGCCAGTACACGCATGTCTTGGTCGCTGGGGTCGCTGGCGCGGCTGGAGTGCAGGATCAGTTTC